>CENT01061904.1_pt1 | contig 27661 bp, 9 predicted proteins | sample 530141 | NCBI WGS metagenome assembly CENT01 (sample SAMEA2591074, study PRJEB7988) | marine metagenome | isolation source: saline water (ENVO:00002010), including | reverse complement strand
AACCCGGATAGGACTACTTATATAGGAGAAAACAAATGGGAAGACCAGTAAACAAAAGATTTTTTGGACCAGCTACAGCAGGTGGTAATGAAATCAAAGTAGACTTTTATGGTACATCAGGTGTACTTGAAGGTTATATTGTAAAGCAATTAGGATCTAAAAAGTTTCGTGTAGCGGCTATCGGTACACCAGCAACTACATATGATCGTTTCTTAACAACAGGCAAACTGCCAGCAGCACTAACAGGTACAGAAATGGCTATTAGTGTAAAAGGTGATGACGGTGAAACTTACGGAGTTAGTAAAATTTCAGGACGTAAGGCAACTATCGTTGCTCCGAGTGCAACAGGTGCAAACGCATTAGACGGACAGTCAATTGCATGGAACTTTAGTACTCTAAACAATGATGGTGCTGTTGAATTCGAAGAAGCTGGTGATGATGATACATTAGTCGGCGTAGACGATACAGACTTCACTGAAGACGCATAAGGATTAACTTATGGACAAGTATTTAAGAGTAGGCGATGGCAACTACAGAGTAGTTGTTAAGAGCGGTGGTAGGATTACACTGGACACAGGAACGGAAGTTGGTGATGTTTATATTACCGGTAACCTTGTTGTCGAAGGAACACAAACTACTCTTGATACTGTTAACACAACAGTTGAAGACAATATTATTGTATTGAACAAAGGCGAAACCGGGAACGGCATCACTAGAGATGGCGCTTCCGGTCTTCGTGTTGACCGAGGTACAATAGAAGACGGACAGTGGTTGTTTGTTGAAAGTTTAAACTGGACAGATACGCAAAATAGTGGTACTACAGACTTAGGTGCATGGAGTGTAAGATCTCCAAGCGGTAGAGTTGGCGGTATTGAAACTGTTAGTATTGTTACTCCGGGTGTTGATTTAAACCTAATGGGGCAATACAATTTATCAGGCAATGTAACACCTAACCCTGGTATGTTAACTGTTAAAGGAACATTTGGTTACGAAACACGAGTAACTGACGATGATCATATTCCAAATAAAAAATATGTAGACGATACTGTAACAAACTTCTTTGGTACGGTTGTTCCGAACAGAGTTCAAGTAGGTGACACTAGAGTACAAGTGTATGATGATAGTGTTTCAGGTCCAAGTAGAATTGAAGTAGGCATTGACGGTAATTTGATACAAGACATTCGTCCTACATATTCAGATCAATACGGAATTAGAATTGAACAAACTGTACATGGTACAGAAATAAAAACACTTGGCACAAGTCAAGAAGATTTAATTTTAAGTGCAACAGGAACAGGACATGTTGTTGTTGACGACAATTTAAGATTGGGATATACACCGCATGAAGGCGTTGACGGTGTAACAGATCCTGTAGAACCAGATGATGGAATACTACTGTATGCTAAGCCAGCACAAGCGGCAGGTACAGGAATGTATTTCGTTAATGCTGAAAGTCAACGCGATGAAATAATAAGTAAGAATAGAGCACTAGTTTTTAGTATGCTTTTTTAAGGAAACAATATGGCAATAGTAAACGAAGCAATTATTGATCAAGGTGGTGGCGATTACAGACACATTATGTTAACTGTGCCAGCAAGTAAATCATATGCTATTACAAACATTTTAATATGCAATACGTATGACCCAAGTGCGTCTGCTCCTGAAAATGAAACTTGCGAATTTGATTTGCACTTTGTTCCAGCAAGTGGATCGTACAGTGATACAGTTACTTCTGTAGTTAGAAGACTGTCATTACCAGCAGGTGAAACATTTACATTAGACACAGAAAAAGTTGTGTTAGATGCAGGCGACAGTGTACAAGTTAACGGCGGGCCATCCGCAAGTGGTACAGGTAGACTTGCTTGTACAGTGAGTTATTTGGATATTACATAATGAGATTACTCAAGGCACAAAATACAAATAGAAGAACAATCTATGGTAGAGGCGTACAATTTGATGTAGATGATCAAGTGTATATGGAATCTACTAACAGTATACGTGTGCCTAAAGGTACAACAGCAGAACGTCCTGCTAATCCTGAAAATGGACACTTTAGATACAATACAACAGACAACAGATTTGAAGTATATGAAAACGGAGCATGGGCAGGAGTAAGAGGCGTTACACCTGTACTAGTTGGAATTACACAACAAAGTTTAGGAAATGGCGATGCAACTGAAACTGTGTTTGGTCCATTAGCAAGCGGAGATCCAGAATTTCCTGTTCCAGTAGCCGCACAAAACGTTTTAGTACTTGTTGAAAACGTATTTCAAATCAGTACAACAAACTATACATTAGAACAAAGTGCAAGCGGAAGTTTGACAGGTCCTAATGCACCATATGCCGACGGTTGGTATATCAAATTCACATCAGCACCAGACTTAAATAAACCAGTTACTGTACTACATAACTTCGACAAGTAATCCAATAAATACAAGTAGGAGAACTTTAAATGTCGCAAGTAGGTAGAATCTCAGGTCCGTTATTATTTGCCAATCTGGAAAGAAATGGCATTGACCTAGCCTTTGAAACAGACTTAATTTATCTTGACGTAACAGGCGATAAGATAGGTATAAGAAACGCATCTCCTAGTCATCCGTTACATGTCTTAGATACTACTAGAACAGTATCTCTAATTGCAGACACGCAAGCAGACATAGCAAATTTTAACATACAAAGCTCAACAATACAACCTTTTCCAGGTGATGTAATACTTGATGCAAGATATAAAATTACTAGTAGCAATGTAAAAACAGGCGATATTTTTATTGATGACAATTACATTTCTACAACAAACAGTAACAGCAATTTAGAACTACGTCCGAACGGAACTGGTAGAGTAGAAGTATTTTCAAACTTAGAAGTTAATGGCGATATACATGCCGATGGTAATATTACACTTGAAGGTAATATTACATTTGGTGATGCATTAGCTCAAGACACAGTAACATTTGATACTGATGTTACTAGTGATATCAATCCAGATACTAGCACAAATTATGCTCCGTATGATTTAGGTAAAGCTGATAAACGTTGGCTAGAAACAAACACAAGACTAGCAAACGTATCCAGAATAAATGCTACAGACTTTGCATTAGGCGGAGTAGATCTAATTCATAAGCCTGGCAAAACTTTTTACGTTGCAAAAAATGGAGACAACGATAGTCATGGTGAACATATACAAGCACCATTTGAAACTATAGATTATGCACTAACACAAGTATCAGCGGGCGACACAGTTTATGTATTGCCAGGCGAATACGAAGAATCATGTCCTTTAGTTGTACCAGCAGGAGTAACTGTTACAGGTCACGACATAAGAAATACAATTATTACTCCTCCAAGTAGTTCAAGTTCAAGAGATATATTTCATCTTAACGGCGAAACTACTGTTCAAAATTTTACAATAAAAGATTTCTTTTATGACAGTGGAAATGACGTAGGTTATGCATTTAGATTTGCTCCTAGTGCAACAGTAACATCACGTAGTCCGTATGTACAAAACATTACAGTAAGCACACAAGGTAGCACAACTAGTGCAAGTGATCCAAGAGGATATGCAAGTGCTGATGCAGGTAAAGGTGCTCTTGTAGATGGTGCAAGTGTCCTTGGTACAAGCAACGAAGCAAGTATGTTATTCCACGCTGTAACATTCATTACACCAGGTGTTGACGCACTTACAATGACAAACGGAGTTAGAGTAGAATGGCTTAACTCATTTACGTATTTTGCTGACAAAGGATTATATGCTGTAAACGGATCAACAGGACATTTAAGTACAGACGGTTCAACAATATTATATGGTGCAGAATTAAGATCAATTGGATCAGCAAACGTATACGGAAACAAAGGTGCTGTAGCAGACGGTGATGACACACTAATGTATCTTATCCAACATAACTTTGGATACATAGGTGCAGGTAAATTTGTTGATAATGATCCAAGTAGAGCAATACAAGCAAACGAAACTGAAGAATTAAATTCAGGTACAATTTATTTTAGCTCAACAGACCACTTAGGAAATTTTAGAGTTGGTGAACAATTTTTTGTTGACTTAGATACAGGAAACAGCACACTTACTATTGACGAGTCAACTGTTGATGCACTAGCAGGTTTAACTGTAACCACAAATGGTAATATTGCTATTATAGATGGAACAAAAGTACAAAATCAAAACATAAGACTAAGTGGCAATACAATAGAAAGTCTAAGTGGCGGCATGACTATTGATAGTCCTGTGTCAACGTTTATTAATCTTAATGGCGATACTAGTCTAACCGGAAACTTAGATATCACAAACAACTTTAGTTTTGATGGTACATTATCTTTAGCAGGTGATCAGCCAACTGATACAGTTACATTTAATACAGAATTTAGTCAAGACTTAGAACCTAATCAACATGATACTTTTACATTAGGTAAGGAAGACAAGCGTTGGAATTTTGCATATGTAAATGATGCAGATTTAAACGGCATAACAATTGAAACAAACGTTATTACTACAACTGATAGTAATGCTGATTTAGAATTAAGACCTAACGGAACAGGTAAAGTAAACATTACTGATAGCGTAGGCATTAGTAATGACATTACAATTGGCGGCACATCTACATTCCAAAACTTACAAGTTGCTACTATTGATGTTGATGCTGATATTACAGCAACAGACTTTACAATTAGAAACTTTAATATCCAAGGTAATCTGTCACAGTTAGGTTCAAGTCAATTTGAAAACATACTAATTGATGATAACTTTATTACAACTACTGTATCAGATAGTGATTTAGAATTACGTGCAGCTGGCACTGGTGAAGTTACAACAAATAATCCTGTAAGATCAAATGGACTTATTGTTAATGAAAGTACAACTACAACTGGTCCTGTAACTATATCAGGACAAACAACATTTACCACTTTAACAACAGATGATATTACAATAAACAGTAATAGTATACAAGTTAATAATACTAATCAAGATCTTAATATTGGTGCATCAGGTAATGTAAAAGTTAATTCTAGCGATGTTTTAATTGAAGAAAATCTTACAGTAGAAGGTAGTAACAACCTTGCAGATTTAAATGTTGTAGGTAGTTTACAACACACTGGTAATAGAACGCAATCAGGCAATTACAATATTGCAGGTGAAATAAGCAACGGTAATATATTAATTGAAGATAACTTTATTACTGCAACAGAATCAAATAGTAACTTAGAACTTCGTGCTAATGGCACTGGAGAAATTTATATACCCGAAAGTGTAACTATAAACAATAATTTAGACGTAAACGGTACTAGTACATTTAGTAACTTTACTGTTACAGGAACGTTTGAACCAGGATTTTCGTATGTCGACGGCGACAGAGGGTTTACAGGAAACTTAACAGTTACACAAAATATTGATGTTACACAACAGGCACAGTTTGAAGAAATATTAATTGATGATAATTTTATTACTACTACGTCAAGTAATGCAGATTTAGAACTTCGTGCTGTTGGAACAGGTAATGTATTAGTACCTAATAGCAATGTAGAAATTACAAATAATATAAGTGCAGCAAATGCACAAGTTGTAAATGTTAATGTTGCCCAAGACTTAGTGTTAAATGAATTAATTATACCTACTAGCATTATAGAAATAGACGATAACTTTATTAGTACAAAAATATCTAACACAAATTTAGAGTTACGTGCAGACGGTAATGGAAATATTGTGTTTACTGATAATACAACTATTACTAATGCACTTAACGTTAATACACTAAGCACTTTAGACAATGTTGAAATTACAGGCATTACAAATATTAATGGCAATACAACATTTACTAATGATTATACTGTTACAGGTACACTTACTACAGACGAATTAATATTAACCGAAAATAAACAAGAGTTTGAAGGTGTTACTATTGATGGTAATGTTATTACAAGTGTTAATAGTAATAGTGATTTAGAATTACGTGCAAATGGCACAGGCAAAGTTGTCTTTCAAGAAGACGTTGTTTTTGAAAATAATGTAAGTGCAGATAATCTTACAGCAACTAATATTATTGCAGATCAAGATTTTGAAGCTGCATTATTAGACAGTGACGATATTGAATTTTTTAATAATGTTGTAACAACTACATTAAGCAATAGTAACTTAGAATTACGTGCAAATGGCACAGGTATTATTGATGTACAAAATGATTTAGATATTACAAATGATTTAACTGTTAATGACCTAACAACAATTAATGATGAGTTAATTATTAGCGGACTAACAACAGTTAATAATAATGTAACAATGACTGGTACGTTACAAACTACTTCCGGTGCTACAATTAATGGTACACTTACAGTTCAGCACACAGGTCCTTTACAATATGATAGTATTGGAAACTTACAGATTAATAGTAATCAACTTATACTGTCTACTGCAAGCGACCTTACATTAAATGCAAGTGGAACTGGTATTGTGTCTCTAACAGATACAATAGTAAGTCAGGATATGTCAGCAAATGCTGCATCGTTTGGTAGTTTACGAATCTTAGATAGTGTTGCATTAGAAAATATGGTTAGTTCAACTGACATAGAAATATTTGACAATGTTATAACAACAACAAATAGTAACAGTAATTTAGAACTAAGAGCTGCCGGTGACGTAGAAATTGATAATAATTTTGATATAACAGGAAACGCTGTAGTTGACGGTGCAACTAGTTTACAAAATACAAATATAAATTCAACACTTAATATTAACTCTAATGTTAATCAAAACGGAAACAGAGACATTACAGGTAACGTTTCGGTAACAAACTTAACTGTAGATAGCCAAACTGATTTAGGCAACTTTACATTTGAAGATAGTACATTAACAAATAATAATGCAGGAGACTTAACATTTACAGCATCTGGAACAGGCGATGTTGTTATTGAACAAGGTAAAGTAAATAATAATTTATCAGCAACATCTGCTTCGGCATCGAACTTTGTAATTGATAATATTGTTACAGCAAATAAGTTTGTATTAACTGACGATATTGAAATATTTCAAAATGTTATAACAACTACAAACAGTAATAGTAATTTAGAGTTACGTACATCTGGTACTGGCACAGTGTTTATTGAAGAGTTAGAATTTGAAGATTTTACGTTAAGATCTGATAATAATATTACAATAGGAACTGACATTGTTGAATTTGATAGCACACGATCTATTAAATTACCAGCAGGATTAAATTCACAACGTATTGTAGCAACAACAGCGTCTATTACATTAGATGGTGGTAATGGTGTAAATGATCCCCAACCTACAACAGTTGACGGCGGCGATGCACTTACTGTGTTTGGTCCAACAGATACATTCTACGATGCAGGTACATCATTAGAACCAAACGGTAATCCAGGTGATATGAGATTTAACACAGAGGTAAATCTATTTGAAGGATTTAGTCAAGCAAACCAGTATTTTGGTGGTGTATTCAGTGAAGATGCACAAACAAATGTACAAGCACTAAACAACGAAGTTGAATTTAGGGTAGCAGGAACTAAAGTAGGTAGTGTAGCACTTGACGGTGTAAATATTTCTACATCACTGCAAACAACAAATATAACTATATCTGATAACATAGTTACTTCAGAAAATAATACAGCATTGCAATTAGTTCCAAATGGCGCAGGTAAAGTTAAGTTTTTTGACGATACAGCATTTGATGATAATAAAATACAAAACCTAGCAAACGATGATGGTTTACATATTATATCTACAGACGATGGTTATGTAAAAATTAACACTCAAGTTAACGGTATGGTGTTACCTACTGGAGACAATTCAAACAGAGGTGCAACACCTGTTGTTGGTGAACTTAGGTACAATACAGAAGCACCTGGTGCAGAAGTATGGAACGGTACAGAATGGGTATCTGTTGCAGGTGATAATAGCCAAGCAGATGCACTTGTTATCGGTGAAGCCATTGATGAATGGACTCTTATACTAGGCTAACCAAGCCCTTTTCTCTATAACGGATAAATACTATTAATGCAGCATAGACCAATGTTGCAGTACAAACTGTGGTTAGCCAGCAAAGAACCGAAAGGGTGAAAATTAGGCTAGAGGGACAGGATCCCCGTGTAAGGAGAGAATATGGCTGTAGGTCGCATATCGGGTCCGCTCTTGAAGTCGAATCTTATTCGTAATGGAATAGATTTAGCTTTTGAGACTGACTTATTATATTTAGATGTTAACAATCAGCGTATTGGTGTACGAACTAATTCTCCATCACACGATTTACACGTTAATGGTACAACCCGAACAACAAATTTAATAGTAGATAATATAGCAGAAATTGCTGATATTACTATTTCTGGCAACACAATCCAAAGTGCTAATACACTAAATCTTCTAACAACGGGCGCAGATAGTGTTGTTTATCAACGTCAACTTGACATTCAAAGTATTTCAATATTTGACAATGTAATTAATACAAACGATTCTAATGCAAACTTAGAACTACGTCCTAACGGAACAGGACAAGTTGAAGTATTTTCAAACTTAGAAGTTAATGGCGACATTCATGCAACTGGTAATATTAGTGCAGATGGTAATATTACACTTGGTGATGCAGACACAGATAATGTTACATTTAATGCAGAAGTTGCAAGTGATATTATACCTGATGTTACTGACACATATAGACTAGGTAATTCAACTAAGCGTTGGGACCAAGTTTGGTCAGATACAATTAATGCTGATACGATAACAGCAAACAGTTTAGTTTTAGATGGCGTAGACATGACACTACGTCAAGGCAACATTTTTTATGTTGCAAAAAATGGTGATGATGCAAGAACAGGCACACACCCGCAAGATCCATTCTTAACAATAGGACAAGCTCTTACACAAGCAAGCACAGGTGATACTGTTTACATTTATCCTGGTGCTTATGAAGAAACATTTCCATTAACAGTTCCGGCAGGAGTAACAGTAAAAGGACATTCATTAAGAAGTGTTACAGTAACTCCTACAGCAGGAACTAATACAAACGATGCGTTTTTATTAAACGGTGAAACTACTGTTGAAGACGTATCAATTAAAGATTTTTATAGTCCGGGTTATGCATTTAAATATGCAAACAATATGACTGTAACAAGTAGAAGTCCTTATATTAAAAATGTTACAGTTATTACAAAAGGTACAACACTTACAGCAGAAGATCCTAGAGGATTTAACAGTGCAGATGCTGGTGCTGGCGCATACTTAGATGGTAGTGTTGTAAATGCAAGTTCAAAAGAAGCAAGTTGTTTATTCCATGCTGTAACATTTATTACTCCTGGTGTTGACACATTAATTGCTACAAATGGTGTAAGAATTGAATGGCTTAACTCGTTTACATATTTTGCTAATAGAGGCTTGTACGCATTTGACGGTACAGCAGGAAAGTACAACGATGGTAAAACTCGTGTACGTTTAGGCGGCATTGCTGGAGGAACATTTACAGCAGGCGACACAATTACATTTACATCTACAGATAGTTCTACAACTATTGCTGTAACAGCAGAAAGTGTTGACAATGATGTTATTGTAATTGATGGCAAAAATGTACAATTTATAGATTTTGATACAACACCGCAAAGCATATCAAACGGAAGCGGCGTAACAGCAACAACAATTTTAAATCATGATGTAAGAGACTTTGGTGCTGAAATACGTATGATTGGTAGTGCTAGTGTATATGGTAACTACGGCTTATACGGAGACGGACCAGGTGTAATTGTTTATGCTATTGGACAAAACTTAGCATACATTGGTAATGGTAAAGAAGTTACTAATGACCCAGGTACGGTATTACAAGACAACGAAGTAATTGAACTTAATGATGCTAAGATAAGATTTAATACTGTTGACCATAAAGGTGATTTTAGAGTAGGTGATCTATTTTATGTAAACCAAGATGACGGTACTGTAAACTTTGTTGCAAATGCACTTAATGTAGACTTAACACAAGGTGTTACATTTACAAGCGGAGGTAACTCAACTTTTGTAAGCGGTGATAGAATTGACACTGGTAACTTGAGAATAAGTGGAAACACTATAGAAAGTTTAGCTGGTAATATTAACATTAATCCACTTACACAAACATTAAACTTAAACAGTGACGTAAATGTTGCAGGTAGTTTAGATGTTACTGGTAATGTAACTATTGGTGGTAACATTACAATAGGTGACGAAGCAAGTGATACAATACAAATTGTAGCAGGTATTGACAGTGATCTAATACCAAACATTGATACAGCATACAACTTAGGTGCTGATAATAAAATGTGGAAATGGTTGTACGCAAATGGCGCTGACATGGGCGACATTAGAATTACAAACAACTTTATAGAAACTACAGTTTCAAACGCAGATCTAGAATTACGTGCAAGTGGTACAGGTAGAGTATTAGTACCAAGTGCAAATGTAGATATCACAGGCGATCTTTCAGTTGGTGGAGACTCTGTACTACAAGATGTAGACATTCAAGGTGACCTAACTATTACAGGTAACATTATACAAACAGGTGACCAAACAGTACAAGGTGATGTTGATGTAGGTGGTAATTTAACTGTTTCTGGTAAAGCAGAATTTGAAGAAATACTAATTGATGATAACTTTATTACAACTACGTCAAGTAATGCAGACTTAGAACTTCGTGCTGTTGGTACAGGTGAAGTATTAATTCCTAATGATACTTTTAGAGTTACTAATGATATGTTTGCTAACTCAATACAAGCAAACACACTAGTTGGAACAACGATTGATGCAACTAACTTTACAAACAGCACAATTGATATTAACAATAACAATATTACTGTATTAACACCGAATACAGATCTTAACATTGATGCTGCAGGTACTGGTGATGTTAAAATTAACGGCAGTGATGTTGTTATAGAACAAAACTTAACTGTCAACGGCACAACCGATTTAAAAGATACTACGATTATAGGAACAGTAGTACACACTGGTGATGTTACACAAACAGGTAATTTTAATATTGCAGGTGAAATCAGCAACGGCAATATTTTAATTGAAGACAATTTTATAACAACCACTGACAGTAACAGTCCATTAGAACTACGTGCAAACGGAACAGGAGAAATACTTGTTCCTAATAACAACGTACAGATTAATAATGACCTTACAGTAAGTGGTGATACTGATTTACAAGATACTGTAGTCAACGGAACGTTTACACTAACAGGTGATTTTAATCAAACAGGTGACAGTAATATTACTGGTGATGTTAATATTACGCAAAACTTAACTGTTTCAGGTCAAGCACAGTTTGAAGAAATATTAATTGACGATAACTTTATTACAACTACTACTTCAAATACTAATTTAGAGTTACGTGCGGTAGGAACTGGAAAAGTTCTTATACCAAATAATGACGTAGAAATTACAAATGATTTAATTGTAGATGGAACATTAACTGTTAACGATATTAATAGTAGCGGTACAATTACAGCAGATAGATTTAGTACTGGCGACATTTTAATCGATGATAACTTTATTACCACAACACAATCTAATAGCAATTTAGAACTACGTGCTAATGGAACAGGTGAAATAATTGTTCCTAGTAATGATGTAACATTTAATAATAACATAAATGTTGTAGGTTTGTCAACACTTTCTGACACAACTATTAATGGAACACTACAAGTAACTGGCAATGTAACACACACTGGTAATATACAAGTACTTGGTACATCGACACTTGATAATATTATTGTTAATCAAAAATTACAACTTGAAGAAATACTAATTGATGATAACTTTATTACAACTACATCAAGCAATGCAGATTTAGAATTACGTGCGGCCGGCACTGGCAAAGTTATTGTTCCAAATAATGATGTAGAAATTACAAACGATTTAGATGTTAACGGAACGTTTACTGTTAATAATATTACAAGCACAGGAACAATTATAGCAAATAGTTATTCAACTGGTGACTTACTAGTTGACGATAACTTCATTACTACAACTTTAAGTAATAGTAATTTAGAACTCCGTGCTAATGGCACTGGTGATGTTTTAATACCAAATAATGATGTTACAATTGATAACACACTAACTGTTGCTGGTGTTACAGAACTTAGTACAACTACAATTACTGGCGAAGTCACAGTTAATAATGATGTAAGTGTAACTGGAGACTTTACAGTTAATGGTGACCACACTATTACTGGCGGCGCAATTATTAACGGTACAGCACAATTTGAAGATGTACAAGTAGTCGGTAATGTTATTCAAACAACTGAAAGCAATAGTGATTTAGAAATTAGAACACAAGCTGGTCAAAATATTTTAATACCAGATAGTGATGTAAGTGTAACTGGTGATTTAACTGTTAGTGGACAACTTACTGTTGGCGATATTCAAAGCACAGGTACTATTGAAGCAAATAACTTTACTACTGGCGATGTATTAATTGACGATAACTTTATTACAACTACAACGTCTAACAGCGACTTAGAGCTACGTGCTAATGGAACTGGTAGTGTAGTAGTCCAAGACAATTTACAAGCAACACAAGACCTTACAGTAAGCGGAACGACTACTTTAAACGACACTGTAGGTATAAACGGAACACTTACACATGTAGGCAATACTGTACAAACAGGAAACTTTACACAAACAGGTACAACCGATGTTACTGGTAACTTAACTGTTACTGGTGATGCTGATTTTGAAGGCATAGCAATATCAGGCAATACTATTAGTGGCACACAATCAAATGCAAACTTAGAAATTAAAACATCGGGTACTGGAGATGTACTATTTCCAAATAATGACTTACAAGTTACAAATGATTTTGAAGTTGGCGGCACACTAACTATTGGCAACTTAACAGCATCAGGTATAATTGAAGCAGAAAAGTTTTCAACTGGTGATATTTGTATTGACGATAACTTTATTACAACCACATTAAGCAATAGTAACTTAGAGTTACGTACAGCAGGAACAGGCGCTGTTCTTATTGACGACTTTGATATTAATGGTTCAACATTAAGTACTAGTTCTAATTTATTAGTTGCTCCTGCAACAGGCTACACAGTGTTTGCAGGCACTGGCGCAATTAACATTCCGGTTGGTACAACCTTGCAAAGACCTGCTTCTGCTTTACCAGGACACATTAGATATAACCAAGATTTAAATAGATATGAAGGTTATAATGGAACTAATTGGATTATATTACAAGGTGTTGAAGATTTAGATGGTGACACAAAAGTTACAGCAGAATTAGTTGAAGGCCAAAATGACAACAAGATTAGGTTCTACACACAAGATACTGTTAGAGCTGATATTGATTCAAATAGATTCTATGCAGATAGATTTGAAGTAGATGATGTACAAATAGAGCAAAACACAATTAGCACACTTACTACTGATCAAGATTTAGTATTAAGTGCGGCAGGAACTGGTAGAGTACAAATAGAGAATTTTGCATTCGATGGCAACAGAATCATAAATACAGTATCGAATAGTATAACCCAGTTCGAAAATACAAATAATGGTTATGTCAAGTTCAGCGGAACAGGTGGACTTGTTATACCAAGCGGTACTAGTGCAGAAAGACCTGCGGTTGCTTATAGAGAAATAGGCATGGCAAGGTTTAACACTGAAGACGACAGGGTTGAAATATTTGATGGCATAAACTGGGCATCTTCAGCTGGTGCAGGCTCTGGTATTAATCCAGCAGACGCGGCAGATTTAGCAATTGAAACAGTTTTATACTTAGGATAATAAATGGCAACGATATTTAAAAATAAAGTTATTAACAATGTAGGCACACAACCTATAGACATTATAGAAACTAACTCGGCAACACGAGCCACAGTAATTGGATTAAGTTTAACTAATCTTACTGATGGGTTTGTGTATGTAAGTGTGTTAATGAAAGACGATACAAGTGTAACTGGACATTATATTAAAGATACGTTGCTACCAGCAAATACTAGTTTGCGAGTTGTTGCAACAGGCGAAAAATTAATAGTTGCACCTGATAATATCGTCCAAGTAGTAGCAAGTATAGACGATGCTGTAGATGCTATAGCAAGTTATGTGGAGATAGTATAATGAGTCACTATATAGGAAGTAATCCAACAGACGTTCAAAACGGCTTTATCAAAAGATATTTTTACGGTTTGCGTAGAAACGACGATGGTGAATTATTTCTAGTAAGAGTTGACCAATTAGCTGGCGGCGAAGCCAACAGCATTACTATTAACGATTTAGGTATATCAGAAGAAAACTTTTTAGACTTTGAAGAAGGTATTGATTACTTAGATGGTATTGATGAAAATAAAGATGTTGTTTATCCTAACTTACGTTATCCACAACTACGTTGGGACGGTAGAAGTTTAACTTATTATGTTGAAGCAAGTACAGGACATTTTGTGCAAGCGGTTAGTGAAAAGGTTACATTTGAAGATAATATTAGTTCACCAGCCTATGGAGAAGGCACAGACGAAGAAGTAATTATTCCAGGTAATACAGGCGGCCCAGGTACAGGATTTAACTTCTACACAATGACAGTAGGTGTAGATACAGTAGGCGGACAAGCCAGTGGTGTATTTTATGTTAACGGTATTGAAAGACCTGAGCTAAGTGTTACAAAAGGACGTACATATGTTTTTGATCAATCAGCTTCTACTAATGCTTCGTATAACGGAGTTCATCATCCATTAATGTTAAGTACAGTATACGATGGTGAACATGCTGCTAACGGCGATCATTACAACACAGGTGTAATTTACAAACTTGACGGTATTCAAGTTACTATGGCACAGTATGTAAGTGGATTTGTTGGAGCAACTACACGTAGAGTAGAATTAGCATTAGAATCAACAGCACCTGATACGCTGTATTACTGGTGTCATTTCCACACTGGTCAAGGAAATAAAATTAACATCTCGGCAGGATCGGGGTACTAAAGGATATATAAATGGCAGAATTTAAACTAGAACGTTTTAAGTATATATGGAAGGGCGAATGGAACGCAGGTACTGTATACAAACGTGATGACATTATAAGAGTTGGCGGTAAGTCATATGTGTGTTTAGAAGGACATACAGCAGACGTTAAATTTAAAACTGACTTACTTGCTGTATTACCAGGAAGTAATCCACCACAGGCAGCACCAAAATGGCGTTTGATGACAGATGGTAGATCTTACAAAGGTCAGTGGGCAACAGCAACAACATATGCAATTAGTGATATTGTTGAAAAAGATGGCTCGCTTTGGGTTTGTATTAACGAACACGATTCTACAAATTTTGTTACAAATAAAGACGATTGGTCATTACTAGTATCACATATAAAATATACAACAGACTGGCAAACAGCAACTGACTACGGTCCGGGTGCATTAGTAAAATACAATGGTATAGTTTATAAGTGTATTGAACCACATGTGTCAGGTCTTTTCTTAGAAGACAACCTTGTTACAACTCCAACTACATTGCAAGTTGCTGTAGTTAGAAATGCAGAAGATACAGCAAACATTTATACATTAAACGGTATTCCTCAAGCAGAACTTACATTTGCTAAAGGCAAAACATATGTGTTTGATCAAAGTGCTCCTGAAGACGGTTCCGACGATACAAACAAATTCTTTGGCGGCGGCCTCGACTTAAATGGCGACCCAATAGCAAATCCACATCCATTGCTATTAAGTGCCATAGCAGATGGAACAAATGGTGGAGGAACAGTTTATAGCACCGGAGTAACCTACTTACTAGACGGCAACGAAGTAACACAACAAAATTATATTGCTAATTTTGGAACAGCAACAACAAGACAACTTAGAATATCAGTTCCATACACAGCACCAGAAAATTTATACTACTATTGTAGGTATCATGCAGGAATGGGCGGAACACTTACAATAGATAATTCAGCAGATGTTGCTTGGGAAGTATTCCACAGTGGAGTTGAGTATGCAGGCGCATGGGCAAGAGAAACACTTTATAGAAAAAACGATCTTGTACTTTATGGCGGTAGTATTTGGAGATGCACAGAAACACACCAATCAGCAGTATTAGGTTTGTTAGATGCTGACGGCAAACTTGCAGATCAACTAGATATTACAAAATTTAATATAGAACTACCTGGCTTTCAATATGAGTCAGAATGGTCCAACACAGCAGAATATCAACCAGGTGACGTTGTACGTTATGGTGGTTACTTATATTTTGCTTCTAAATACAACAGAGACGATCAACCAGCACAGTCACAAGATAGTACACAAAGTTGGGTAGAATTACAATATGGTTACAACTTTAGAGGCGACTGGGAAGATGGTGCTGTTTATAATCCAGGCGATATGGTATTGCGCGGTGGCGAACTTTACATGGCACTTGTGTCGATAGGTAGTACAGAAGTTGACGGCAGTACATCAGACTATTTACAAGCAGAAAAATGGCAGTTAGTTATTCCAAGTAAAACTTGGGGGAAAGCATGGTTAACAGGCTCACGCTATGACGTAGGCGAAGTTGTTTACCACTTTGGTAATGCATATGTTTGTAACACGTGGCATGTTGCAACAAACGATAACTTCCCAGGTGATAACGGTAGTGGTTATTTTTATTGGGACTTATTAATACAAGCAGGACAAGCATCTGGACTATCATCGTTAGGTGACTTACTTACATATAACCTAAGTAGAACTAATGTTGGTGACGGAAGTACTATTGGACCAACAGCAGTACCAATAGGTGAAACAGAAAATCTATTAACTGTAGATGATTCCGATAACATATTTTGGAGAGATTATATTCGCACAGCTGGCGAAATATTTGTAGGCGTACATGGTATGGATGCAAGGGGATACGGACTATCACCTGACAAACCATTTAGAACAGTTAGACATGCTGCTGAATATGTAGAAGCAACATTCCCTGCACTAACACCTATAAAGATAAGAGTTAACACAGGAAGATACGTAGAAGTAGGACCAATTAGTGTTCCAGCAGGATGTGTTGTAATGGGAGACGAACTAAGAGCTACTACTATAGTTGCAAACTCTCCAAAAGAAGAATACCAAAACGAAACAGAACAGCTTGCGGCTATGTGGAACTACGTAGAAAGTATTTTACTAAGTCTTTATTCTAACATTGATGTTCCTGCATTGCCAGGAAATACAACTGTTTTAAATAAAACTCCTGCAGTACTAGGATTATCAGAAGCAAACCTAACACAAACATTAATTGATGTTATTAAACAAAAGATAGATTTTGTTTCAGAAAGTGGTAGTGTTGACCCTGCTACGTTAGGAACAAATATTCAAACAGCAGACGTACAAAGACGTCAAACAGCAAGTAAATTAGAAAGTATTCAAGAATGGCTATCACAGCAAGTTGAAGCATGGGTAAGACAAACATATCCAGATAAAGTTTTTAGAACAAATAGAGTAGCAGAAGACTTTTTACACTTCTTTAAAGCCATAACATACGATTTACGTTATGAAGGTACATATAGATCAGTACTGTCAGGTGAAAGATACGCTCTTTCAAAAGTAGGTAGTAACTTAGTTGATCTATTTAGACATAGAGATACAACAGGATTACGCCAATGTACTGTTGAAGGACTAGACGGAGCTCTAAACCCACCGGGTGTTTACGACTTATACCAAAGACCAACATCAGGTGCGTTTACAGCACTTGATCCAGGTTGGGGTCCAACCGACGAGCGTGTTTGGATTAACAGAAGATCACCTTACATACAAGGTGTAACAACTATTGGTAAAGCATGTACAGGTATGCGAGTAAACGGATTGTTACACAATGGCGGTAACAAGTCTATGACAGCAAACGACTATACGCAAGTATTAAGTGACGGTATTGGTGCATGGATTTCAGACAATGGTAGAGCAGAACTTGTGTCAGTGTTTACATACTACAACCAAGTTGGATACTTAGCAGAACGCGGCGGCGTTATTCGTGCAACTAACGGTAACAACTCATACGGAAAATACGGTTCGATTGCTGACGGCATTGATCCAAATGAAGTACCGTTAACAGCAACAGTGTTCAACAGAGATAACGAAGCAACAGTATCAGGTGTATATGCTGGAGCATTTGGTGATGAAATTTTTGTATATGAATACGAAAATGCAGGCGAAAGATACACAACAGCAACTAGTACAATAACAGGTGCAGGTGCAAACGCAAACGCACTCCATGAAGATATTAGACATGGTGCATTATTTCAATCAAGAATTGTTAACCCTGCAGACAGTGGATCAGTTGGTGGTGTAGGATATACTAATATTCAAAACCAAGCAACACAAGGTGATACAACTAGTATTACACTTAGCCCTAACGAAACAGCAACAGCAGATGATCTTATTGGTCAAGCAATATACATTATTTCTGGTACAGGTACAGGACAATATGGTTACATACAAGCATACAATGAACTTAACAGTACCGCAACAATTTATAAAGAAAGCACAGGATTACCAGGATGGGATCATGTACTTCCAGGTACACCAATTGAAACAATATTAGAATCTAATACTAGATATCAAATTGAACCAAGAATTATATCAAGCAAGCCGGCATTTTCAGCAGCTAACTATAATATTGCAAGTGGTAGAGATATTATTGATATTGCATTTAGTAATACTACTTTTGAATTTACAGATATTGAAGGTACTCCGGGTACTGGCGATGTTATTACACAAGATGGGTTGGAAGCAACAAACGCAATATTTGATATTAAGAAAAATGGTCTAGTATATGAAGTTACAGTTACAGACGGCGGATTAGGTTACGCTGTAGGTGATTCAATTGATATTTTAGGAAGCGTATTAGGCGGTGAAGACGGTACTAATGATTGTCATATCAAAGTTAACAGTGTAACTGACGATAGTTCAAACTCTATAACAAGTGTTGTTGTAACAGGTACAGGACGTAGTGGTAAGTTTGTTGCTATTGCAAAACCAAACTTTGCACTAACTAGTGATACAGGACAGGGTTGGAGCGAATCATTATTACCAAACGCAACAGCAATTGACTGGATTAAAGTACAAGCAGGTAACAATAGATTTGTTGCTATTGCAAAAGGTACTGACGAAGCGGCGTATAGTTTAGATGGCGTAAATTGGACAGAGGTTACATTGCCATTTGTTGAAGATTGGGTTGATATAGAATACGGCGAAGGTAGATTTGTTGTTATTGCTGAAAACTCAACAACAGTAATACAATCAGCAGATGGTATAACATGGACATCTAGCAACATGCCTAGTGATGCTGTCGGCGACAGTGCATCAGCAGAATGGCAAGGTCTTACATATGGTAAAGGTAAGTTTGTTGCTGTTGCAGGAAATGACGGTGTAGTAGGACACAGTACAGATGGAACTACATGGACATTTGATACAGGATTTGCAACTACTCCTAATCTACAAATTGCAGGACTAGCATATGGTAATAATAGATATCTTGTGCTACTAGAAACAGGCGAAACTTACTATAGTTTTGACGGCTCAACATGGACACAAGGTACTGATGTTCCGTCACAAGACGGTTCAACTATAATGCGCTGGAACGACATGAAGTTTGCAGAAGGTGTATTTTTTGCAATATGTGATGCTAATAACCAATTAGTTGGCGGAGACTTAAACGGTAATGATACAAACTTTGCTGCAACAACCGAAGATGGTTTAGTATGGACAAGCAGAACATTAGAAAGCACAAAACCATATTTTGGCATAGGCTTTGGCGTTGTAAATGATGTAGGTAGTTGGATTATAGGTACAAAAAATATTGCGTTAGGCGGTTTTGCAAAAGTAGAAACAGGCGCCCAAGTAAAAGTTAGAGCTAGACTTGGAAGCGGCGGACTAATACAAACAATTAAAATACTTGATTGCGGTAGTGGTTATACACAAGCAAATCCACCAGTATTTACAATTACTGATAATGCATATACAGTTGGCATAGGATGGGAAAACAGAGTAGGTTCTGGCGTACTTGCACAACCAAGTTGGACTAACAGAGGTATTGGCTACAGATCAAGCACTACTAAGGTTGCAATCACAGGCGATGGATATGCAGACTTTATACCAGAAACAAATCAAATAAAAATTGCTGGCTTACCTCGTGTACCAACAATTGGTAGCCAATTACTGTTTCCAATTATTCCAGAGGACAATACTGAAGATCCAAATGACTTTAAGAGCTTTAGAGTTGCAATCGCAACAGACTTAGGCGATGATGGATCAGGTAATGGTACTAGACTAGTACAGTTCCAAATTAGTCCAAGAATGCGTAATGAATACGATCTTATACACGGAACTACAGTTACAATTAACGAAAACTTTAGTCAATGTAGAATTACAGGACACGATTTCCTAGACATTGGTACAGGTAACTTTTTAGAAACAAATTATCCAGACATTTATGCAGGTGGTAACTACTTTGTAAGTGCGCCTGAGAACGAAGTATATGAAACAGGTGGCGGACGTATATTCTATGTAAGTACTGACCAAGATGGTAACTTTAGAGCAGGCGAGTTGTTTAGCGTTCAGCAGGCAACAGGTATTGTTACTATTAGTGCTGAATTCTTTGACTTAGATGGTCTTTCAGAATTATCACTAGGTGGTGTAAGATTAGGTGGTTCGGGTGCTGTTGTAAGAGAATTTAGTACAGACCCAACATTTGCTGAAGATTCTAACAACGTTATTCCAACACAAAGAGCTATTGCAACATTCCTTGCAGATAGGTTAAGTGTTGGTGGTTCTGATCTAGAACTTAACGCAATACAAGCTGGTCAAATTTATCTTGGCGGACCAGAAAACCAAATAGATAACATACAAAACAAGATAATAAACGTTGCTGTTCCAGTAGAAATGTCAGGACAGGATGCCTTTGGTAATCCAGTAGGGCTTGGCGGATCATATGTGGGACAAATGATGTTACTTCGAAACTTTGACGAGAGTATGAAGTAATTTTAAAGGAAGAATAAAAATGTATAAATACAATAACGGAGCATTAGAAAATGGCAGAATTTAAACTAGGTAGAATCAGATTTGTGTGGAAAGACGCATGGTCATCTGCCACTACATATTATAAAGACGATGTTGTAAGATTCGGTGGAAAAGTATATATTTGTGTGATTGGTCACACAAGTGCTACTGAATTCTTTACAGATTTTGAAATAGTACCACCTAAATGGAACTTGGTAAGTGACGGTCAAACTTGGAAAGGTGACTGGACAATATCAACAGGTTATGTTTATGGTGACATTGTACAGTACGGTGCAAGATTATACATTTGTAAAGTTGTTCACACATCACAAGCAACAGTAGCAGCTGGCCTAGAAGCTGATATTGCTAACTGGGATGTGTATGCAGAAGGACTTGGCTGGAAAGGTGACTGGACCGTAGATACAAAATATCTAATTAATGATCTTGTAAAATACGGCGGACAAACTTATGTTTGTAAAGTTTATCATACATCTGCTGCAACTGAAGCCGACGGGCTAGAAGCTAACCAAGCAAATTGGGATGTCTTTAATGCTGGCATCGAATACAAAAGCTCTTGGACAGCTGGTACTAGATATAAAGTTAATGATGTAGCACAGTACGGTGCAGCACTTTGGATTTGTACAGCTGAACACACAGCGGCATCTTTGTTTAGTACAGACAATGCAAATTGGGAACAATTTGTAAGAGGCTTCCAGTTTGAAGCAGACTGGGAAGCATTAAGAAATTATCAAAAGGGCGATATTGTACGTTACGGCGGTAACCAATATATTGCTTTAACAAATCACGCAGAAAAGAATCCAGTAGTTGAAACAACAGACTGGCAATTATTTTCACAAGGATTAAGATTTTTAGGCGACTGGCAAGATGACAGTACGCTACAAGATTATAGAGTAGGCGAAGTTGTTAGATACGGTGGATATACATATCTTTGTATTCAAGACCACCAAGATCAAACACCAACTAATACTTCTTACTGGCAAAGACTAAACACTGGTTTGCGTTGGAGAGGTGCATGGGTAGATGATGTAGAATACTTACAAGGTGATGTTGCACGTTATGGCGACAACTCATATGTTTGTGTATTAGGTCACTTCTCAGAAGGCGATGACTTTTCAACTATCCAAACACAACCAGGTGGCGGTGGAGCACAAAATTCACGTCCAGACTTAGATACAACAGGTACTTACTGGCAAGTAATTGCTATTGGTAACGAAGCAAGTGTACTTACTACTAAAGGTGATTTAGTTTATTATGCGGCTGGTGGACCAGCAAGATTACCAATTGGTGCAGAAGGTCAGTTCTTACAAGTAGGCGAAAACCAAGCACCAGAATGGGCATATTCAGGCGTAGCAGATGACATTTATTATGTTGCTACACATGGTAAAGACGAGGCTAGTCCTATAGCAGGTCGAACAATTGACAGACCTTGGAAGTCAATCCGTTATGCTTGCGATCAAGTTGAAAACGGAGCAAAAAATCCAAATGCAAAACGTTTGTTAGATCTTAATAGATATTTTATACAACGTGAAATTGTTGAGTGGACTGATGCACAAATTACAAGTAATATAGCACCATTTTCAACAGGCTTTGATTACGACAGTGCAAAGTGTGAAAGAGACATGGGTTATATTGTTGATGCACTTATACACGACATTACACATGGCGGCAATGTTAAGTCAAGAGAAGCAGCGTTATCATATGTAAATGATACAGTTGGCTCACCATACCTAACACAAAAAGCAGAAACTAAAGCAAGTATTGAATACGGACTAACTGTTATTCAGGCAGTTTTAAATCAAACAGCACCAGCAGTAAACTATCAAGTTAACAACGGTGATAATTCTACAGCAGTTGTTTCACAAATATTTGATGCAAACGTTACAGCAGAATCTGTATATAGTGATATCACAGGACTTGTAAAAATTATTACAGATGCTATTACAGCGGGTGTTGCAACAGGTATTCCAGATAGACTAATTAATACCGTACTTATTAAAGTTGCAACAGGCAAATATTACGAAGTATTACCAATACAAGTTCCAGCAGAAACTTGTGTTATAGGTGACGAACTACGTGCAACAAACGTACAACCTAGAAAGTCAAATAATTCTACACTTACTGATGCAGGCGATTACTTATACAGTAACACAGCAATTGAAAGAGTAGAAGCAATTATTGGTGACATTGTTGAAGGTGTTTCTGTAACAGCAACTACAGGAAATTCACAAGCTCAAAGTGCTGTGTATCCATTGGCTAACAATGAAACAGGATATGTAAGAAGTGCTGTTGAACAATTAGCAAGACTATACAGACGTAGAACTGATTGGGCGTTAGGTCGTAAAGAAGAAGCTATTGCAACATTTACATTAGCAGACGAAATGACAGATCCAAATGCAGGATATGCTAGGAACCTACTAATTGCAAACAGAGATTTCTTAAAAGCAGAACTAATTGGATATATTACAGAAAACTATCCAGATTTAAAATATAGTAAAACAGCATGTAAAAAAGATGTTGGATACTTAATTGATGCTGTGTCATATGATTTAACATACGGTGGTAACTGGCAAACAGTTAATGCTGGTGAAGCATATCATGTAGGCGCAACTTCAAACTTACCAGCGGCACAAAAAGCGGCAACACTAGCAGCTTACGGATACCTAAAAGGCATTATGCAAACTGTAGGTAGAAACATTACTGTTACTCCTGGTACACAATCTAGTGTAACACAAGTAGTAGGAACACCAGGCGATGCGGCAAGTGCAACAACAGTAGGTGATTTACTAGACGACTTTATCAATATTGTTGATAACGGTACTGGTAGCGAAACTATAGTATATCCAAGCATTACTGGTGCCGCGGCAGGCTTACAAACTGACCATTCACTATTAGGATCAGCAGCTGCTACAATTAAAACAAATACAACAAACTGGATTACAGCAAACTTTCCTAACTTAACATATGATAGTGCAAAGTGTGAAAGAGATGTTGGTTACTTACTAGACGCGGCAAGATACGATTGGTGTTTAGGTACAACATTTGCATCAACTGTAGCGGCGATAAGTTACTTGAGAAAACCAAGTGCTAAAGTTACAGGCGTACAAAAAGATGCTACACTAGGAAGTTATGAGTTTGCAAGAAATGCCGCAAGAGCTGAAGTTTCTGAAGCGGCAAGTTTAGCACAAATCAACAACACATTTGTTACAACAAATGATATTATATTAGGTGGAAGTAACGAAGGTACTAACAGAGCAACTGATCAGCAAGACGTTTATGCAGGCATACAGCAACTTGAGCTTAACAAAGAGTTTATTGCAAAAGAAGCTACAGCATATGTAAATGATTACTATTCAGATACAGTTACAGCAACAACAGCATCAAGTGGTGCGTTAACTATAACAAGCACAGGTTGGTTAAGACAAAACAGACCAATTAAATTTACTGGTGTTGGTACTGAAGTTGGCGGACTGACTTTAGATACTACTTACTATGTAAAAAACATTTTAAGTTCAACAACATTTACTATTAGTGCAACTATTGGCGGTGCAGATATTACTGTAACTGATGATACAGGCGCAATGGCTGTTGAAAAAGATTACGACTATAATGTAACCTTGTGTGAAAGAGATATCAAATCTATTATTGACGCAATGAAGTGGGACCTTAAGTTTGCACCAAATTACAGACGTACATATACAGGCGGCATTGCATTAACTGTTCCAGCAACATACAAAACAAGATATGCTTCAAGATTCTATGTAAACAGCGTATTAGGATCACAAGAAGAAGACTTCTACTACCTACGTAATGGTACTGGACTAAGACTACAAACACTTGAAGGTCTTAACGGTGACATGACAGCAGAGACATCAGCAGGTACAAGTAGAATGACAGCAGGTGCGTATGCATCACTTGATCCAGGCTGGGGACCAGATGATAACAGAGTATGGATTACAGCACGTTCACCATATGTACAAAACTGTACAACATTTGGTAATGCAGCAACTGGTCAAAGAATTGACGGTGCATTGCATAACGGCGGTAATGACTCAATTGTTAGTAACGACTTTACACAGGTTATAAGTGACGGTATTGGCGCACACATTCTTAACAATGGTAGAGCAGAGCTTGTGTCAGTGTTTACATATTACTCACACATTGGTTACCTTGCAGAAACAGGTGGACGTATACGTGCAACTAACGGTAACAACTCATATGGTGACTTTGGTTCAGTTGCTGAAGGCGTTGATCCAGATGAAGTACCAACAACAGGTGTAGTAGACAACAAGACACAATATAATGCTACAATAGCATCAGCTATTACTGACCAAGATAAAATACTTGCAGCAGAATTTACACACGCAGGTAATGATTATACTGAAGTAACATTTAACACATTTGGCCCAGGTAGTGGCGAAGTTGTAATTGGTGACGAATTTAGAGATGAAGCACTAATACAAGCTCGTGTTATTGATGATCAAGTTGACGGTGATGCTGGTGGTAGTGGATACCTAACAGCAAGTAACACAGCACAGGCTGGTGATGCATCAAGCATTACACTATCTGCTACAGATGGTAACTTAAACAGTTCATACCCAGGTATGAAAGTATTGATTGTAGGTGGTGCTGGTGCAGGACTTTATGCATTAATTGATACATATGACGCAGGTACAAAAGTAGCAACAGTTATTAAAGAATCAGATGGTACAGCAGGCTGGGATCACTTTGTTCCTGGTACAACATTTGTTGCACCAAACGCTTCTTCAACTTATGAAATTGAGCCAGCTGTATCATTTACAGCACCTACAAGAAGTACTCAAAATGTTGTAATTACTTCAAATGTTTATGAAGACTTTGGATTTTTTGAAACTTCTGAGCAGGTTAACAACCAAGCACCTACAAGTTATGCAGGTACAGGTTCAAACCTTACATTTAACATTGATAGGGTTGGATCAAAATATTATGTTGCACTAAACAGTGCAGGTAGTGGATATACAAGATTAGAAACTGTTACAGTAGCAGGTACATCACTAGGTGGTACAAGTCCTGAAAATGATCTAGTTATTACATTAACAAGTATTGGTACTAGCGGAGAAGTTATTGACTTTGACTTCACTGGTATTGGAGCCAAAGGTAAATTTGTTGCACTTAGTGACGATACTTCAGCGGCTACAAGCGGAGACGTTGCAACTTGGAGTAATGTAACACTTCCACAACAATGTGATAGATTTACAACAGGATTATTAAATGACGGAAGCTCACAGTTTAAGTCAAGTGCATTTGTTGCTGTTGCAACAGGATCTAGTAATGCTGTACTAAGCCAAGACTTATCAACATTTAGTACTTCAGCTTTACCAGGTGGATTAGATACATCAACAGGTGTTGACGTACAGTATGGTTACATAGGCTCAGGTACAAATAGATTTATTGTAATTGGACAAAATGACACTGACATTGCTTACTCAGATAACGCAGGGTCAAGTTGGACTCTTACAAGTAGTGCATTGCCTAATACAGGATTTACAAGTATTACTAGAGGAATGGGCTTATACGTTACTGTACGCACAGGATCAAACCAAGCGGCTTGGTCAGCAGACGGCATTAGTTGGACAGCAGCAACTTTACCAGCAAGTTCAAACTGGAGCAAAGTTGTTTGGGGTAATGGTAGATTCATTGCAATAGCAGACAACAGTGTTAACGCAGCTTACAGTTTAGATGGTATTAACTGGACAGCAACTACAATTGGTACAGAAAGTGCGGCATTACCAACAGACATTTGTTACGGACAAGGTATGTTTATGGTAACAAGTGCAGATACAAATAGTGTTGCATACAGTGAGTATGGCTTACTTTGGGATAACATTACTGTTACAGCAAACGTAAGCGGCTACAAACTAGCGGCATTTGGTAACATAAACCGAGAGCCTGCCTGGTTAGCAATAGCAGACGGAACAACAACTCAAGTAGCATCAAACAAAATTGGTGCGCGAGCAAGAGGACGAGTAAACATTGCAAACGAGAAAATATTTGAAGTAAAACTAGCAGAACCAGGAAGTGGTTACGGTGGCACACCGCCAACTATTACTATTACTGATCCAAACAACATTGACGATGTTGTATTCCAAAATAGACTTGGTGACGGAGCATTAAGTAATCCTAGTTTTGCAGATAGAGGTACAGGCTTTAGTGCTGCAAGCATGGAAGTTGATGCACAAACATCAAATGGTAATGCAGACTTCTTACAAAACGGATCATTTGTTGCTGTAAAACGCTTAACAGAAAGACCAGTTCCAGGATCAAACATTACATTTGCTAGTTTACCTGGACAGTTCTTTAAGTTGGTTACTGTTGTTAGTTTCTTAGGAACTAACCCAGGTTCACATACAGCATTCTTACAATTAAGTCCGGCAATGACAATTGGAGACGCACCTACAGACGGTGACGGAGTAACTTCAAGAATTAGATACTCTCAAGTACGTCTAACAGGACACGATTTCCTAGACATTGGTACAGGTAGTTTCGCAGAAACAAATTATCCTGGACTACCAACGCAAGATCCAGATCAAACTAAAGAAACATTTGATGTCGATGGAGGACGAGTGTTCTTTACATCAACTGACCAAGATGGTAACTTTAGAGTTGGT
>CENT01088315.1_pt1 | contig 27729 bp, 21 predicted proteins | sample 530141 | NCBI WGS metagenome assembly CENT01 (sample SAMEA2591074, study PRJEB7988) | marine metagenome | isolation source: saline water (ENVO:00002010), including | reverse complement strand
CCGACAATCAGCCACACCAGTCTGCCAGCCTTCTTAGGGGCTGGTTCAGCAGGTTGAAAACGCGTGGGCCCGGTAAAGGCTAAGTCCATTTTTTCCATGCCAGATAGACCGGCTGTTTGACGCTAAGTTCCCTGCGATAAACGACATTACTGACAGGATGAAATGTGATAGCACCAAAATGGTGCAAACCGAGTCTCATGCATTTAAATGGTGCGTAAAATTGTAAGAAAATATAACAATTTTAAATTTAGTTATTGATTTTTATGGGTTTTAATTTGTGGCATAGGACTTGTTCTAGTCAATCTCGCACAACATGAACACTGGTAGCAAACCACTATTATTTTGGGAGCAACACATGAAACTAGTCACAGCAATCATCAAGCCATTTAAGCTGGATGATGTTCGTGAAGCCATTTCAGAAATCGGTATTGACGGTCTGACCGTAACCGAAGTGAAAGGTTTCGGACGTCAAAAAGGACATACAGAATTATACCGCGGAGCCGAGTATCAGGTCGACTTCCTGCCGAAAGTTAAACTGGAAATTGCCGTTCAGGATGATCAGGTGGAACGTTTGGTTGAAGCCATCACAGGTGCTGCGAAAACCGGCAAAATTGGTGACGGCAAGGTCTTCGTTTACGACCTTGAAGGCGCTGTCCGGATTCGTACCGGCGAAACAGATACCGACGCACTGTAAGAGCAGTCGACGAGAAATTTGCGGAGATAAGCATAATGGAAACAACTTTTGAATTAGGGTACGCGTTAGATACCTTTTACTTTTTAATCTGTGGCGCACTGGTAATGTGGATGGCTGCAGGTTTTGCCATGCTGGAAGCTGGCCTTGTACGTGCTAAAAACACAACTGAAATTCTGACTAAAAACATCGCGTTGTTTGCGATTGCTTGTACTATGTACATGATCTGCGGCTACGGCATCATGTACGGCGGTGGTGACTGGGTACCTTTCCTGAGCGGCATCATGGCTGACGGCGCAACTGGCGTTGCTGATGAACCAGCAACCTATGCACCATCTGCTGACTTCTTCTTCCAGGTAGTATTCGTTGCTACGGCAATGTCTATCGTATCTGGTGCGGTAGCTGAGCGTATGAAGCTGTGGGCGTTCCTGGCTTTTGCGGTAGTAATGACTGGGTTCATCTACCCAATGGAAGGTGCTTGGACTTGGGGACAGTCTGATGTTTTCGGAATGTTTTATCTGAACGCACCTGATGATGCAGACCCTTCAATGTGGAACGCTGGTTTCTCTGATTTCGCTGGTTCTGGTATCGTTCACATGGCTGGTGCAGCGGCTGCATTAGCGGGTGTACTGGTACTGGGTGCCCGTAGAGGCAAATACACTGCAGATGGCAAAGTTAACGCTATCCCTGGTGCAAACCTGCCGCTGGCTACCTTAGGTACATTCATTCTGTGGATGGGTTGGTTTGGTTTCAACGGTGGTTCAGTACTGGCTACTGCTACTGTAGAAAGCGCAAACGCTGTTGCCGTAGTATTCATGAACACTAACGCTGCTGCAGCGGGTGGTACTATTGCTGCACTGATTGTTGCTCGCATCATGTTTGGTAAAGCTGACCTGACAATGGCACTTAACGGTGCACTGGCTGGTCTGGTTGCTATCACTGCTGAGCCGTCTACTCCTACGCCACTGACTGCGACTCTGTTTGGTGCCCTGGGCGGTATCCTGGTTGTATTCAGCATCGTTACTCTGGACAAACTGAAAATCGATGATCCGGTAGGCGCGATTTCTGTTCACGGTGTAGTGGGTCTGTTAGGTCTGTTACTGGTTCCTGTTACTGGTGGTGCGACTTTCTCTGGTCAAATCATCGGTGCCCTGACTATCTTCGTATGGGTATTCGTAACCAGCTTAGTGGTTTGGTTAATCATCAAAGCAGTTATCGGTGTACGCGTTAGCGAAGAAGAAGAATTTGAAGGTGTTGATATCAGTGAATGTGGTCTGGAAGCTTATCCTGACTTCACTGGTGGCCGTTCATAATCTTCGGACACATTATTGATTAGGCGCTCAAGTTAATAATAATAAGCCTAAATCACTTCGACTCAGACCCCGCTTATGCGGGGTTTTTTCTTGCGGGTGAATTTTGTGTAAAAGCCGTTTGGGCTGTTGAATAAATGTTGCCCAATGAACAAATGTCGAGTTTATATGCAATTACGCAACTGCCATGGAACCATGCTCAGGTGGTGAAAAGAGCGCTGGTATGCGGTGCTGGAAAAGGTTTACCCGGACAATACGGCAGGAGTAAGAAAGCCCGGTTCAATTGATAAAGTGGAAGTGAACCGGTCTTTTTATTGTCTTCGGCCTTAAGCGGTTTGCCTGATATCTTCAGCAACTTCCGGTTGTTCCTCGCAGGGTTGATCAATAAAAAAATCGTTCAGCTCTTCCTCTGATGCCGGGCGGGTAACCCGGATACCGGTTTGTTCATAATCCGCATTCACATAGCCAAGCTCTGCAAACTTCTCGAAATAGTTGCAGAAGGGATAACAACTCCACTTTTGTTTGAACAATTCCGCGTTGGCAACGAGATCGCACAGGTGGTTAAGCGGCGGATTAAAATGCATATGAAATTGTTTAAAGATATGCCGACCGGTATTCACTAATGTAAGGCCCGTCTGGCTGCAGCGCATGGCAAAATCCACATCGCTGAAGCCATAGCCATCGTAGTCGGTATCAAAGCCGCCGAGACGGTCAAAATCGTCGCTGGTGATAGCAAATGCCGTGACATCAAAATGAACAAAAGGAAGTTCTTTTTGCGCCTTAACCGGTATTGCCGTTAAGTCCTGTAGGATACTTTTAGAGACTTCTTCGGCTTTGCATGGCAGGTCAATGATGTTTGCAGTGACCACCCTTCCGTTTGTCAATGGCGCTATTAGCTCCTGCAGCAGGGTCGCCGGGCATAAACAGTCTACATCCAGGTAAATAATCTTTGCGGTGGTACAGGCTTCAAAGCCCCGATTACGGGCTTTGGCTATGGGTAATTCTGAATGGGTGGCGAAACAATGCTGAATGTCAAAGAGCTCACTGCCTAGTAAAGACTCTTCACTAGGCGAGGTCATCCACACAATTACCACCTCTTTGGGGATAATTGAAGAATGTTCAATACTACTTAGCAAATTAGATAATTGCTGGGTGCGATGCTTCACTATAGTAACGATACTAAATTCCGTGCTCATGGTACTGACTCTCTGCGGTTGGGTGTCTCACAAGACAAATTGAAAAAATGGTCCACTGGTACTGCAAGCGAGGGGACAGATGATTAGCTCATAGCAACTCAATTCATGAATACAAGCAATATTGCAAACATGATTCCAATTCGTTTGTGCCGGGTGGTTGTTGTGCAGCCCGCGTATTTAAAGGTGTTTGGTTTTTCAGCAAAAAGTGAAGGATTGTAATACTATGTTATCTTAGGCAAAGCATTCACGCCGGGCTGGTAATTCTTACAGACAGCCAGACACTCACAGTAACAAGGGTAACGTAATAATAATGAGGTTGAGTTTAGTAAAAGGCATGGGAATTAAGCTGACTTGCGTGGTTGTGGGGTTGGTGATGACGGTATCTGCCAGTGCCTATGACAGAATTACCGGCAAACCTTTTGCCAGCCGCTCCGAAGTGATTGCCCGGGAAGGGATGGTGGCGACCAGTCAGCCGCTGGCAACTCAGGTAGGCCTGGATATCCTTAAGCAAGGCGGCAGCGCCATTGATGCAGCCATTGCAGCAAACGCTATGCTGGGCCTTGTCGAGCCTACCGGTAGCGGAATTGGTGGCGACCTGTTTGCGATTGTCTGGGATGCAGAAACTAAACAGCTATACGGGCTGAACGCGTCGGGGCGGTCACCCCAATCGCTGACTGCTGAGGTGTTTTCCGCCGCGGGGCTAACTAAAATTCCATCCTTCGGGCCGTTGCCGGTATCCGTGCCCGGCGCAGTTGACGGCTGGTTTGAGCTACATAATCGCTTTGGCCGTTTGCCCATGACCTCACTACTGTCGCCGGCAATTCGTTACGCTCGTAACGGCTTTCCAGTTAGCGAGCTGGTGGCTTATTACTGGCAGATGAATGTGGACCGAATCGGTCATTACCCGGGATTTTCACCTACTTTCATGCCGGGCGGGAAAGTGCCGCAAAAGGGCGATGTGTTTAAAAACCCGGGGCTGGCTGCGACCTACGAAAAAATTGCTACCGGCGGCCGGGATGCGTTTTATAAAGGTGACATTGCCCGGGTGATTGCGGCTTACATGAAAGAGCAGGGCGGGTATTTAAGTTATGAGGATTTGGCTACTCACACCTCTGACTGGGTGACACCGGTGTCGGCGAATTACCGTGGCTACGATGTCTGGGAATTACCGCCAAACGGTCAGGGCATTGCCGCGCTGCAGATCCTGAATATTCTGGAACAGTACGACATCGAAGGTATGGGGCTGGATTCTGCCGATTATATTCACACTTTCGTTGAAGCAAAAAAGCTGGCCTTTGAAGACCGGGCTAAGTATTACGCCGATCCGGCATTTAACGATATCCCGGTAGCCCCGCTTATCAGCAAAGACTACGCTCGGGAGCGCCGTAAACTTATCGATCCGCTAAAGGCGGCCAATCGCTATGATGCCGGCGTTATCGACGGCGACACCGTCTATCTCACCGTTGCCGACAGCCGCGGCAATATGGTGTCGTTAATTCAGAGTAACTATCGCGGCATGGGCTCTGGCATGACCCCGTCAGGACTCGGCTTTATTCTGCAAAACCGTGGTGAGTTATTCACCCTGGAGCCCGGCCATAGCAATGAATATCAGCCGGGTAAACGTCCGTTTCATACCATTATTCCGGCAATGGTCACACGCAACAATAAACCCTGGTTAAGCTTTGGTGTAATGGGTGGTGCCACGCAGCCCCAGATGCATGCACAAATAATCGTCAATCTTATTGATTTTGGTATGAATTTGCAGGAGGCTGGTGATGCGCCCCGATTTATTCACAGTGGCTCAAGCAGTCCTACCGGCGCCTTAATGAAAGACGGTGGCTCGATTAGTCTGGAGCGTGGCTTTTCGCTGAGCACTGAAAGAGAGTTATTGGAAAGAGGCCACAAACTGGAAAATAAACTGGGGATCTACGGTGGCTATCAAGCGATTATGTATGATGCCGATAAGCAGATATACTATGGCGCATCAGAAAGCCGCAAAGATGGTCAGGCTGCCGGGTACTAAATAACAACACCGGTCGATAACGATAAAAACAACGGGAAGACTATGTCGCAACCACAAAAAGGTATTTGTGCTGAACCCAATCTGCATGCGCAGTACTTGTTGTTCAATGTGATTGACGACGATTCACAGGCTGTCCGGGCCAAGCTGGGCAGGGCACTGGAAGTGCTTGATTATTACGATAATGAACACTACGAAGCCATGGTGTCAGGGGTCATTGCCGTGGGCAGTAATTACTGGAGTGAACTTTATCCCGGCCCTATTCCCGTTGAACTAACGCCGTTTCCGGATATGCAAAGCGAAGACCGCGTAGCGCCCTCCACGCCCTGCGATCTGTTTATTCAGATTCGCGCTGACCGCATTGATATTTGTTATGCCATTGGCCTGGAGATCATGGAACTGCTGCGGATCCATGTAGAGCTGGTGGAACAGATACAGGGGTTCCGCTATCTGGACGGTCGCGATCTTAATGGCTATTTGTATGCCCAGGACAATCCCCGGGGCCTACAGCGAGCTAAAGTTGCCATTATTGAAGATGATGACAACGGCTTTGCCGGTGGTAGCTATGTGCATGTGCAGCGTTTCAGACACGATTTACGCCGTTGGTTAAGCCTGTCTGACCGACAGCAGGAACAGATCATGGGCACTACCAGGGAGCATAACCTGCCCAGTGTGGAGTGTAATCCTTCTTCTCACAGCGTCAGGGCCAGCATTATTGCCACAGAGCAGGGTAAAGCTGACTTGCTCAAGCAGGGCATGCCTTACGGCGATATGACATCGCAGGGTATGTTTTCGGTTACCTGCGCAGCCAGCTCTCAACCCTTTAAAAGGATGTTGCACAGTCAGGTGTACGGCAGTGGCGACGGCGAATACGACCGCTGGCTCGATTACACCGCTGCCGAGACAGGCTGCGCGTTTTTCGCACCATCCATCGCGTTTATTAAAGCCCAGGCCAAGCTTTGACCACCTGCTTATGACGCCAATTAACTACAACCAGCTGTATTACTTTTACATGGTGGCTGAGCATGGCTCTATTGCCAGGGTAAGCGAATTACTGCATATCACACCGCAAACAATCAGTGGCCAGATAAGCGCGCTGGAAGATACCATTGGCGCATCATTGTTCACCCGTCAATCCCGGCGGTTGATACCCACCGAGCTGGGTATACTGGTGCAAGGCTATGCGGCAGATATTTTTCAGCTCGGAGAAGAACTTAAGTCGGTGCTTAATCAGCAGCACAATCAGTGGCAAAGCTTTACCGTGGGGATTACCGATGTGCTGCCCAAAACCCTGGTCTACGAAATGCTTAAGCCGGTCTTACAGTTACCGGTGAAGCTGGTGTGCCGGGAGGGAGAACTAACCTCTTTGCTCGGCGAGCTGGCGGTTAATCGTCTGGATATGGTGTTATCCGATCAGCCCATTCAAACTGGTAGTCACATTAAGGCATACAGCCACTTAATCACCGAATCGCCCATGGCAGTATATGCGGCCGCGGATAAATACGACGCACTAAGTCAGGATTTTCCCCGCTCACTGCATAACGCCCCCTTTCTGCTGCAAGGCAAAAAGTCGTTAATTCGACAACAGTTGTTGGGATGGTTCAGCACTCAGGATATTCAGCCTGATATCACGGCGGAATTTGACGACAGCGCGCTGATGCTGGCTTTTGCGCAGGAAGGGCTGGGCGCTTTCTCTGCCCCATTGTTATTAGCGCCTCAGCTTGAAAAACAATTTGGTCTGCTCAAAGTCGGCGTGATCAACCGTGTTACGGAGCAACTCTACGCGATTTCTCCGGAGCGTAAACTCACTCATCCTGCCGTTCTGCAACTGGTAAAAGCCCTGCGAAGCTGATACCAGTGCCGGGTATTTTTTAATCAGTAATTACCTGACTAAATGTAAGTTATATACGATTTTAACTTACAGTGGATGACCCTGTATAATGCACAGTGTTAATTTTCGTTTCTTGTTTAGCGAGGCTTTTATGAAACGTGTAGTGCTGTTTTTGATCACAAACCTGGCCGTGGTACTGGTACTCGGGATTGTGCTCAGTGTGGTGTTTGCCGTGCTGGGTATTAACAGCCAGAGTATGGGCGGCTTACTGATATTTGCCGCTGTTTTTGGTTTTGGTGGTTCGTTTATTTCACTGTTGATGTCGAAGTGGCTGGCAAAGCGCTCAACCGGCGCTGTCGTCATTGACCGGCCGCGTAATGCGACTGAGCAATGGCTGCTGGAGACCGTAAAACGTCAGGCCCAAAAAGCGGGTATCGGCATGCCGGAAGTGGCGGTTTATGACTCGCCGGAAATCAACGCTTTTGCCACGGGTGCCAATCGCAATAATGCGTTGGTTGCGGTGACGACAGGCTTACTGCAAAACATGACGCAGGAAGAAGCTGAGGCAGTGCTGGCCCACGAGGTATCTCACGTAGCCAATGGCGACATGATTACCCTGGCGCTTATTCAGGGCGTGGTAAATACCTTCGTGATTTTCCTGGCCCGGGTGGTTGCAGGCTTAATCAGCAACCTGATGCAAAACGATGAAGATGGTGAGGTCGTTGGCGGTTTCGCTTATCTATTCACGGTTATCATTCTGGAAGTGATTTTTGGTGCGCTGGCCAGTGTGGTGGTGTTCTGGTTCTCTCGTCAACGTGAGTTCCGTGCTGATGCGGGATCCGCTTCACTGGTAGGTAAGCAAAAAATGATTGCTGCGCTTGAGCGACTCAAGTCTAACCGGGAAAGCGAGCTGGAAGGCACGATGATGGCATTTGGTATTGCTGGTAAACGCAGTTTCTCAGAATGGTTTATGAGTCATCCGCCGCTGGAACAGCGGATCCAGGCACTGCGTTCTACTGAGCATGTTTAATCAGCCACACAACTATTGCTAAGCGGTGATGGTTAACTGCTTAGGCCGGACGGGTTTCCACTTCCCGTCCGGCTTTTTTGTGGGCCGGCATAAGCTGCTTATTTTGCTGCAGCCTGATGATCAGGTTTATTAAGCAGATAGATTAGATAAACAATCGCCACAATCGGCACGAATACGGAAATACCCAGAGACAGCGCAGTCAGTATGGGTTTGTCGGTCTTACGTTTACCTAACATAAACCCCACCACGGTCATGATCATAGCCACGGGGATAAGCCATTGAAAAATTGTTTGTATATCGTAATTATTCATTTCACCTTCCGGTTGATTAATGTGCTACCGCGCCATCCCAGTCGGCCGGGAGGTCAGTATGCATAAGAGTTTCAATGGTATGAATATGATGATGCAGCAGTCGATCGTCGGGAGCTATTAGCAAAGCCTTATTGAAATGGCTGAGCGCTTCCTGAAAGTCTCTGGTAATACGGCAAGCCAAGCCATCACGAATATAGGGGGCCACGATAAGCTTTTGTTTACGGGCATCCTCACTCAGGTGGTTAAGGACTTCATAAACCCGAACCGGAGCCTGGCGGCCTTTAATTCTGACCATATCCAGCACCCGGCAGTCTATTTGCTGTTTATGGCTAATGGCTTTGAGTGTTTGCGCACTGATAACAATATCGGCGTGATATTTCGGCGCCAGTCCTTCCAGACGAGAGGCGATATTCACGCTGTCGCCAATCACGGTGGTATCCATTCTGTCATCGCTACCCACGGTGCCCAGGATCACCGGGCCAATATGAACGCCTACACCAACCCGAATGCCTTCATAGCCGGATTTAGCCCGGTGGGTGTTATACACGCTAAGGGCTTTTTGCAGGTCGAGCGCTGCATTCACCGCATCGGTGGCCTTGTCGGTACGATTTCCGCCGGGGTGATCAAACAGGGCCATAATGGCGTCACCGATAAATTTATCGATAAAGCCGCCATTTTGGTGAATGGGGTCGTTCATGCGCAGAAAATACGAATTCAGGAAGTTCATTAACTCCTGAGGTTTCATTTTCTCCGACAGGCCGGTGAACCCACGAATGTCACAGAACAGGATGGCCACTTCGTCTTCGTCGGCGCGGCCGAGTTCGAGGGTGTCGATACCATGTTTGGCGAAGTGGTCGACAAACTGTTTTGGCACAAATTTCTGGAAAGTCTGATTCAGTCGCATGGCTTCATCAGCCTTTTCCAGAAAGCGTTGTTCGCTATCATCGTTACGAATGACCGGTTCAGGAATAACGCGGGTCGCCGCCCGGGCAATTCGCAGGGTAACCCGTTTCTGCCTGATAAGCAGCAGAGTAACAATCCCGGCGTAGAGTACCGTTACGCAAACAAAACCCGTGGAAAGCAGCGTCATCCCTGCATGTTTCCTGCACCGCCTGTTAGCTTAAAGGTTGGCAAACACTTTGCGCGCCGCCGCAAGTGTGGCGTCGACAATGTCCTGAGTATGCATCTTAGACACAAAGCCGGCCTCATAAGAGGCCGGAGCCAGATATACACCTTCGTCGAGCATGCCGTGATAAAACTGCTTAAAGCGTTCCTGATTGCAGTTTATCGCCTGCTGATAGTTCACAACCTTATCTACGTCGGTGAAAAAGAGGCCGAACATTGAACCTGCGTGGTTGGTAGTAAACGGGATGCCGTGTTCATCGGCGATGGCCTGAAACCCTTCAACCAGCGCTTTGGTGCTGTTGAAAATAGGTTCATAAAGGCCAGGCTCGGCTATTTGTTCCATCGCTGCCAGACCCGCCGCCATGGCGATAGGGTTTCCTGATAAGGTACCCGCCTGATAGACAGGGCCGGTTGGCGCAATATGGGTGAGGATGGACTTTTTACCACCAAATGCACCCACCGGCATACCGCCACCAATGACTTTGCCCAGGCAAGTGAGGTCGGGAGTGACGCCATAGCGCTCCTGCGCGCCGCCTCGACTTACCCGAAAGCCAGTCATCACCTCGTCAAAAATCAGTACCGCGTCATGTTCGTCACAAATATCGCGCAGGCCTTGTAAAAAGCCATCGACGGGGGGAATACAGTTCATGTTACCGGCAACCGGCTCAACAATGATACAGGCAATATCGTCGCCCACTTCAGCAAACACCTCCTTAACGCTATCGAGGTTATTGTATTCAACGGTTAAGGTGTGCTGTGCAACATCGGCTGGAACGCCCGGAGAGCTCGGTACGCCAAGAGTAAGGGCGCCTGAGCCGGCTTTTACCAGCAAAGAGTCGGCGTGGCCATGATAACAACCTTCAAACTTCACCAGTTTGTTTTTACCAGTGTAACCACGCGCCAGACGAATGGCTGACATCGTGGCTTCGGTGCCTGAGTTCACCATTCTGACCATTTCCATTGATGGCACTATCTCACGCACTTTTTCGGCCATGATAATTTCAGCTTCAGTGGGCGCACCGAAGCTCAAACCCGAAGCCGCGGCATGGATAACCGCTTCGCGGATCTTGTCGTTGTTGTGACCCAGTACCATAGGGCCCCATGATTGCACATAATCAATGTAGCGCTTGCCATCCACATCATAGATATACGGGCCATCTGCCTTCTCAATAAAACGCGGTGTTCCGCCGACTGCTTTAAAGGCTCGCACAGGTGAATTTACGCCACCGGGAATAGAAAGTTGGGCGCGCTCAAATAGTTGTTCGGATCGTTGCATAATGTTTTTAGCTCTTATTGCTATACCAGATGACAGGCTTTTCGTATTGACTCACCAGATTCTCCACGCCGAGCGTGAGAGCGAATAACGCCATGCGCACTAATACGCCGTTGTCGGTTTGTCTGAAAATCGCCAGATTAGGGTTGAGGTTGAGGTCGTTATCCAGCTCGTTAGCCTCGGTACGGGAATCCCTCGGTAACGGATGCATAATAACGGTTTTAGATTGAAAATGCCGGGTGTAAATCGACTGATTTAAGCGGAATTTTCCGCGGTATTTATTGGCTTCGTCTTGTGAAGGGAAGCGTTCTTCCTGAATACGGGTCTGATAACAAATATCGGCGTCCATATTCCCTTCCAGTTGGTCGGTGACCTTTAATGAGTGGCCGGCATTTTCGATAGCTTCCAGAATGTAGTCCGGCATTGCCAGCTCTTTGGGTGAAATCAAAGTAAAACGGACGTTCTTGAACAAGCACAGCAGTTTAGACAGGGAGTGCACGGTTCGACCGTAACGTAAGTCACCAATCATGGCAATGTGCAGGCCATCAATGCTTTTGTTATTGAACTGTAGTTCACGCTTAATGGTAAACAGATCAAGTAAGGCCTGAGTGGGATGTTCATTGGCACCATCACCGCCGTTTAGCACTGGCACCCGGCTGCCTTCTGCAAATTCAGCAACCGAGCCGGCAGCCGGATGGCGCATGGCGATAATGTCGGAATAGCCACTAAGAACCCGGGCTGTGTCGTACAGGGATTCCCCTTTAGCCAGCGCGGAGTTTGCCATGCCGGTGGTTTCCCGCACTTCTCCGCCAAGTAGATTAAAGGCAGTACCAAAGCTTACCCGTGTTCGGGTACTGGGCTCAAAAAACAGGTTGCCAAGAATTGCACCATCAAGAACAGTAGTTCTCTTTTGACGTCTGGCGTAGGGTTCCATGCTTTGGGCGACACTAAAGACCAGTTCTATCGCATCACGATCGAACTGAGAGACAGAAAGAATATGATTACCGGTGAAACTCGACATAGATTTAGCTGCGGCCTCATTGATTTGTGGCTAGTGTAGCAAAAATCGCTAACTGCCGTGCGGATTATCGTTGCGGGGAATCATATCCCTGTGCGTAAATCTTGCCAATATTGGCGGCTAAATATATTCCCTCAGCGTTGCGCCGGGGGCATGATAAACTATTTACTTAAATCCGTCGTTTAAATGAACAGTACAGCGTATGCCTAAGCCCAAAAAAATGACGAAGCAGAGTCAGACTGAGTTCTCAGGGAAGGGGAGCAAAAACAAGACTGGCTGGTGGTCAACGAACTGCCCGTTTTGTAAACGTATGCGGCTGTATGTGATTTGGACAATATTAATGTTTGTGGTGTATTTCTATGTCTTCCAGCGATGATTACATTTTTATCCGTTCTACCGCTAAACGCAACGGTCTTACCACACTGCTGATTGGCGTAGCCGTATTGCTGATTGCTTCACTAGCGTTGAGTCTGAGTCCAGACTGGTTGTTTTTACCCCTCATATTTGCGGTAAGTGGTGGCATTGTTACCATTTTAGTGGGCTGGTTTAAATTACGGGAGCCGCCGCATAGTCTGGCTATCGGCCGCGATAAAGTGAGCTACCAGCATCGCTGTGGGCAATGGCATATTGCCTGGGACGATATTCAGCGGGTGGATTGCCCCCGGGTGAGTCGCGGGCTGGACCATGACACCCTGGAACTGGTGGGCTTTAAACTAAAACGGTACGACGAATTCTTAACCACCATCTCGCCACGTCTGGCCTCCCACATCATTATTGAACAACGGCCATTGATGGTGCACGCACAGGACAAATCCTGTTCGACCGGCGGCTGCTACAGTAGCAGTTTGTTTGAAGATAAACCCTTCGTATTGGAGAACGGTGAGACCTTAACCGGCATCAAGGCCATCCTGGCTAATCGCATGACGGCGGTTAGAAATGCGCTGGGCTACGACGTGTTTATTTCTGCCAGCGAATTAGACCGTGAGCCGGGCGAGTTTGTCGGACTGTTGCGCGAATGTCAGGTAGCGCGGTTACGCGAACAGGCTTAGCGTGAATTAAAGGCTCCGTTATCCTGAATGAACTTGTCAGCCTGGGCGGCTGCGATTTCGCATTCCAGAATGATGGTTGGCAGCATTTCTGCTACTTCATAATGATTTCCCAGCTTTAGCGCTGATTCCATCTCATTAGCCAGCGCCTGGAGTTTAGGCACACCCGTATAACAACAGGCGCCGTGCAGGCGGTGGATCTCATCCTGTACGCCCTTGTAATGGCGGGCATCCCATTCACTTCTGATCACTTCTGCCGCTTGCGGTAGATGAGCAATAAACTCACGAAGTAGTTCCATTGCCAGGTCCCGGTTCTGATTAGCACGCTTGAGGGCCAGTTGCCAGTCCAGGGTTGGCAGCGCCATGGCGCTACTGTCTACGCCCTGACACCAGCGTTTGATAAGGGTGATTAGTGTGGAAAACTCAATGGGCTTGGGCAGATAATCTTCCATACCGGATGATAGCAGGCGTTCCTGCTCTTCCTTAAAGGCATGGGCAGTAACGGCAATGATTGGCGTTCCGGCATTAAGGGGCGTTTTGCGGATGTGACGGGTAGCCTGAATGCCATCCATTCCCGGCATCTGAACGTCCATCAGGATCAAATCAAACTCTTCATTTTTACAGCGATTCACTGAGTCCTGACCACTGGTGGATAAGCTGAGTTGCACCGGTGAATCAGCCAGCCAGGTATCCAGCAATTTCAGGTTCATGTCCATATCGTCCACTGCCAGAATACGGGCTTTGGGCAATGTGTTGAGCTTACTCTGCTGGGAAGAGGCTTTTTCTTTAATATTGCCGTGAACAATCCCCTCGAGCTTGGTAATGGTGAGTGGCATTCTTACCTGAGCTTCAAAGTCCTCTGTATAGGCCGGGAAGTCGGTCAGCGGTTCGTCACCTGAGTACCATAGGATTCGTTTGCGGGCGCTAAATACGCACAAGGCTTCGAGCATCTGCTCACGAGCGGATTTTTTCAGCGTTGGCAGGGTGGCAAACAGGTAATCAAACTCTTCGTCAACAGCCTGAAGATGGGCAATGGATTCCACGCAATATACCCTTGCCCCGAGACTAATCATCATTTGCGCACTGGCGCGGCGGCTCTGGGGGTGCGGATCAAAAATTAATACCCGTTTGTTAAGCCACTCAGGTAATGGTGAGAGCGCGTAACGCTGGCTTAACTGGTTGGTTCGCAGCACTACGGTAAAGGTACTGCCTTGTCCTGGTGCGGTTTTGAGGGTGAGGTGACCGCGCATTAACTTAACCAGTTCCTGACATATCACCAGGCCCAGGCCGGTTCCCTGGTAGCTACGGTTAAGCGCGTCATCGATTTGTGAAAACGCACTGAACAGCTTGTTCTTATCCTTGCGACTGATACCAATCCCGGTATCCTCGATTTTAATTTCCAGCTCATGAATTCCGTGTTGCAGCGCCTTACCTTCAACCGCAAGTTTGATATAGCCCGACGAGGTAAACTTGAGGGCATTACTTAGCAGGTTGTTAAGGATTTGCCGGATACGGAAGACGTCGCCTATTAGTTTTTCCGGTAACGGGCCCAGTTCAAGAATAAACTCCAGTCCTTTCATGTGTGCCGATTTCGACATAATGGTTACCATCTCTTCAATCAAAGAGTTGGGTGAGAAAGGCTGGTTGTTGATTTGCAGTTTACCGGCTTCGATTTTTGAGAAATCCAGCACGTCATTAACAATAGTCAGCAGGTTGTCGGCCGCCGTGTTGATGATCCGCACCTGTTCCATTTTATCCACCGGCAGGGTCAGGTTAGTGAGTTCTTTACTGAAACCTAAAATGGCGTTCAGGGGGGTGCGGATCTCGTGACTCATGTTGGCCAGAAATTGTGACTTAACATTACTGGCTTTAATGGCGTCTTTGCGGGCGATGTCGAGCCGGGCGTTTTGCTCTTCTATCAGCTCCATATTATGGCGCAGTTCGTCGGTGGCCTGGCTGACTTCGTTTTCAAGCTGGCTGCGGCTTTTTTCCATCAGAGCTATTGAAAACAGGCCGGCTTCGCAGAATACCGCCACCTGAAAACAGTAGGTGGTAAGCAGGTTCGAGGGCAAAATACCTACCAGACTAAGCATGCCAACAATGGCGCCGGTGGCCAGAATACCCCAGGCGAAAATAAAATAGCGCGCCGGTTTGTAGCGTTTACCATAGGCTTCAAAACCCGCGGCGATGTAACTGGTAATCGACAACATGCCAATGCCATACACCAGGTTATGCTCCCACACCGGTGGGAAGATATCGATCAGCGTAGCCAGCCCCATAAAGCCCTGTAACCACAAAAAGGCCACAACCATCGGATGCATGGAAGGTGAGTTGGTTTTGGTTTCCAGGAAGATCAGCGAGAAAATACCGGAACTAATGCCTATCAATGAGAATATCAGTGACGTATAGGGAGACAGTAGTGGTGACAAAGTATCGGCAAAGAAAAAATCGATATGACCGCCCCACACAAATTGCCAGACCAGCACGGTAACGATATAAGCCACATAGGCAATCAGGCTTGGCTCACGGGAACCAAAATAGAGCACCAGGTTATAGATGGCCAGGATGAATAGTCCGCCATAAAACAGGCCCCAGATGAGGTTATCCACCTGGCTGATGCGAATTTCGGCCGTCTCAGACATGACATAAATTGGCGCGATCAGGCTGGAAGAATCACTTTGTACGCGAATAAATAGTTCAGCTTCTTCACCAATGGGTATGCTGGTATTAAAGGTCGGCACGCGGTAAAGCTGTTCGCGCTGCAGTTTGCCCTGGTGGCTCTGTGATACCACCTCGTTGTTAATGACCAGGTAAAAATCAACCGTATCGAGCTGACTGAAGTTTAATGAGAATACCCAGTCGGTGTTATGCGAAAGGTTGGACAGTTCAGCATGCAACCACAGGCCTTTATCGCTGAAACCATAGTTGGGGTTATTATCCGCCTGGTAAATAAACTCGTGGCGACGTTTAAGGATTTCGCTAATAGTAAAGGGCGAAGCCTGTTCATGCTGAATAGCGAAGTTGTCGGCCAGCAGCTGGGTTTGTTCGCCGTCATACAGATGCACACCGGCGTGCACTGGCAGGCTGAGCCAGATAAGCAGGAGTAACCAGCGGATAACCGAGAATTTGCCGATCAAAATGTGTGCGCCTTTAAATACAGATGGCGGTTGCCGAACGCTTATTAAACCCTAACTTTGGCTCGTCTGCAAAAGCTTGATTGAATAAGGATTAATCTGCCCGGGGTGACGGCGATGATCTATTGCGCTTCATGGCGGATTCACTCACAATGGGGTGAGATCCATTGCGGCAACTCACACTCCCACGGCGGATTGGTGTAAATAATAAGACGAGAATAAAACAGTACCCATGAGCGACGAAATTACCATTAACCAAGACGGTGTCGAACAGCTCCCCATTCGACGATTTACTGAAGACGCTTATCTGAACTACTCCATGTATGTCATCATGGACCGTGCCTTACCCAACATTGGAGATGGCCTCAAACCCGTGCAGCGGCGGATTATTTATGCGATGTCCGATCTGGGCCTTAGTTCTACAGCAAAGTACAAGAAGTCCGCCCGTACCGTGGGCGATGTACTGGGTAAATTTCACCCTCATGGTGATTCGGCATGTTACGAAGCTATGGTCCTCATGGCGCAGCCTTTTTCCTATCGCTATCCGTTGGTCGACGGGCAGGGCAACTGGGGTGCACCGGACGATCCTAAGTCGTTTGCCGCCATGCGTTATACCGAGGCACGGCTGTCTAAATTCAGTGAAGTACTGTTGTCGGAGCTGGGGCAGGGAACCGTCGACTGGATCCCGAATTTTGATGGGACGTTGAATGAGCCGCAGGTGCTGCCGGCGCGATTACCACACATCCTGCTTAATGGGGTAACCGGTATCGCCGTGGGGATGGCCACCGATATTCCACCGCATAACGTGCGTGAAGTGGCTAATGCCTGTGCCAGATTGCTGGATAACAGCAAAACTGAGTTACAGGAGTTACTCGAGGATATTCAGGGCCCTGACTATCCCACCGATGCCGAAATTATTACCCCGCGCAGTGATATTCGTAAGCTCTACGAGACCGGGCGTGGCAGTATCAAAATGCGCGCTAAGTATCATGAAGAAAATGGCGATGTCGTTATTACTGCACTGCCGCATCAGTCTTCCGGCGCCAAAATTCTGGAACAGATTGCCGGCCAGATGCAGGCCAAAAAGTTACCCATGGTCAGTGATTTGCGCGATGAGTCAGATCATGAAAATCCTACGCGGCTGGTGGTTGTGCCACGTTCTAACCGGGTGGATACCGAACAATTGATGCAGCACCTGTTTGCCACCACTGACCTGGAAAAAAGTTACCGCGTTAACCTGAATATGATTGGCCTGGATGGCCGGCCGCAGGTCAAGGATTTGCGAACTATCCTGAGTGAGTGGCTGGTATTCAGAAAAGATACCGTCACCCGTCGTTTGCAATTCCGCCTGGATAAAGTGCTGGCCCGGCTGCATATTCTTGAAGGTTTAATGATTGCCTTTTTGAATATTGATGAGGTGATTGAAATTATCCGCTTCCACGATGAACCGAAAGCGGAGTTAATGCGCCGCTTTAGTCTGAGTGATAAGCAGGCCGAAGCCATTCTGGAATTAAAACTGCGCCACCTTGCCAAGCTCGAAGAAATGAAAATTCGGGGTGAGCAGGAAGAACTGGAAAAAGAGCGTGACCATCTACAGCAGTTGCTCGGTTCCGACCGCCGTTTAAAAACCCTGATTAAGAAAGAAATTCTGCAGGATGCTGAAACCTATGGTGACGACCGCCGTTCACCTATTGTGGAACGAGCTGAAGCTAAGGCATTGAGTGAGAAAGAGCTGGTGCCAAGTGAAGCCGTTACCGTAGTGCTATCTGAAAAAGGCTGGGCACGTTGTGCCAAAGGGCATGATATTGATGCTGAGGCCTTAAGTTATAAGTCAGGCGATAAGTACCTCGCCAGTGCTCAGGGGCGCAGTAATCAGCCAGTGGTATTTCTCGACACTTCAGGGCGGGCATTCTCCTGTGATGCGCATGGCTTACCATCGGCCCGAAGCCAGGGTGAGCCGCTCACCGGTCGCTTTAGTGTGGTGGCAGGCGAGCAGTTTAGTCATGTCGTCATGGGCGCCGATGATGGAAAGTATCTGATGGCCTCTGACGCGGGCTACGGCTTCGTTGGCACCTTTGCTGATATGATCAGTAAAAACAAAGCGGGTAAAGCTTACCTGAACCTGCCGACTGGTGCCAAAGTGCTTGCCCCGCAGCGGGTGGATAACCTGGAGACCGACTGGTGCATGGCTATTTCAAACGAAGGTCGCATGTTGCTGTTTCCATTGCGGGATTTGCCGAGTCTGGGTAAAGGTAAAGGCAATAAGCTTATCAGCATCCCATCGGCCAAAGCACAAATTCACGAGGAATATGTCAAAGTGCTCGCGGTTGTACCGGAAGGCGCGGCAGTAAAAATTACTGCGGGTAAACGGAGTATGACCCTGAGCGCTGACGATCTGGTGCACTATCAGGGCGAACGCGGCCGTCGCGGTAATAAACTCCCCCGCGGGTTACAGCGCGTCGACCAGGTCGATATCGAAATCTAACCAAATCAAGCGCCCTCGCTCCACAGGGCGCGTGATTTTCTGTAACTCGTCTCTCTACTGCTAAGAACTTTAGTCTAAAAATCCTCTTTTATCGGACAAATTCTGTGCGCTTTCAGCGACTTCTTCTACACTTAACCGTGGATTTAGGGAGAGTTTTTATGCTTGGAATCGTGTTTACGTCGCTGGTAGAAATGCTCGAGGAGAATATTTCACCTGAGTTTGCCGATGAAGTGTTGGTTGCGGCTAACCTGGAGAATGACGGAGCCTTTACCGCTGTAGGGTATTATCCCTTCAGTGAGCTACAAAAAATTATGGTGGTGCTGGTCAATAAGACCGGCCGACCACTGAACGAATTACTTTACGATTACGGCAAATATCTGTTCACGGTTTTATCGGCAGGCCATGCCGGGATGATGGCTAACCGCCAATCGGTGCTGGAGGTCCTTGATTGCCTGGATGACGATATCCATGTGCAGGTGAGGAAGTTGTACCCTGACGCCGATCTGCCTTCGTTTAAAGTGCTGGAACGAGCCCCCGATATGATTAAGATGGAATATCATTCCATGCACGATCTTTACGCCCTTGCTGAGGGGCTTATAGACGGCGCAGCCGCATATTTCTCGCAACGGGTTGAGCATCAGGTGACGCCAACCGACGTACCGCATACTTATCATATAGACGTTAAATTAATCGCATCGTGAATGATATGTCATCCCCCGCAGCCAGAGTTGCCAGTCTGACCCGACGACTGGAGCGGGAAAAGGCGGCCAGAAAACAAGCCGAAACCCTGCTCACAGAAAAGAGCCGGGCCCTTTATGATGCGCTGACCACAAGTCGTAGCGACCAGGAAAAGCTTGAGCTGGCGCTATGGGCGAGTCAGGAAAGCTATTTTGAGTGGCATGCAGAGGAAGATGTTTTCATCATTCGCTCCTTCGGTTTACGCCAGAAGCAACTGCGTGAAGTTAAACAAAATGCCATCGCCCTGATGCGTCGTGTGCACACAGATGATTTACCTCAGGTACAGCTGGGCTGGTCTATGGCGGTGAATGGTGAAAGCGACGATATCGAACTGATTTGCAGGATCCGTGGGGTGGGTGGTTTTCAGTGGACCCGGGCCCGTGGCAAGGTGCTGGAGCGAGATAGAACCGGTACCGCCACCTACATCGTTGGTATGGCTAAGGATAAAACCCGCGAACATCAGGCAGAGCAGTCTTTTCAGCTAATGGCTTCCGCTTTTTCCAGTTCCAGAGAACCCATGCTGGTGTTGTCTACCAGCCTGCAAATTACCGAGTCTAACGAGGCGTTCAGGCGATTAGCCAGGCTTGGTGATACTGAGACCGCCGAAAAGCTGCGGCTGGATTGCTTTCTCCGCGATGCCAGGGAACCGCTGGAGCGAATTACCCAGACTCGCCAGGAAAGGTTTGAAACCGAGCTCACTACCTGTGATGGTGAGAAAATTACGGTTGACGTTTCTCTGGCGGTTTTTGAAGCCAGGCACCAGACTTCTTCTTACTTAATTGCCACCTTGCGTGATATCAGTGAACGTAAGAAAAACGAACAACGGCTTCGCGTGCTGGCCAATCATGACGATCTCACCGGTTTGAAGAACCGGTTAGGGTTACGCAGTGCACTGGAGAAGTTGGTAGCTGAGGAACAACGTTTCGAATTATCGTTCATCGACCTGGATGGCTTTAAACAAATCAATGATATTGCCGGTCACGAGTTGGGAGATGAGTGCTTACAGGTTGTTACGGGCCTGCTAAAAAAGACGTTTCCCGCCTCCGCTGTAGTCACCCGCTGGGGAGGTGACGAGTTTATTATTGCCTGCCCAGGCTTAGACAAACAGACTTTCCATCAATTTAACAACAAAGCAATTGCATTGTTAGAAAAGCAAATGTTCAGAAGTGGGAAAACCGAACTGACCTTGTCGGCCAGTATCGGTTTAGCCTCCTATCCTGAGGACGCTGATAGCATCGATTCGATCATTCAGAACGCGGATGTGGCCATGTACCGGGCCAAAACAAGCGGTAAGGGCCGTGTCTTTGAATACCACGAGGGCCTGGCTGAACATGTGAAAGAACAGGTTTCCCTGCTCAGTGATTTGCGCAGGACCATTCGTAACCGAGGATTGGAGTTTTATTTGCAGGGCAAATATAACGTAGCTGGCAGCTTGATTGGTGCTGAGCTGTTATGCCGCTGGTTCTCGCCATTACACGGCATCGTTAGTCCTGGCGTCTTCATTCCGCTGGCTGAGCAATACGGTCTGGATATGGATATCGGGCTGGTTGCCCTGGAGTCTGCCTGCGAATATATCAGTATGCTTGAGACCGAGCGCATTAGTCTGCCGCTGTCGGTGAATATCAGTGCCAATCAGCTGTTGAGCGAATCCTTTGCTGATAATGCCGCAGCCATTTGTGCTGAGCATTTTGTTTCGCCTGAGCTGGTGGAAATTGAAATTACCGAGTCTATTTTCATTCAGGATGAAACTGCTGCAATAAAAGGACTGGCAGCATTAAAAGCGCATGGATTTATTATCGCGCTGGATGACTTTGGCTCAGGCTTTTCTTCGCTTAGCTATTTGCGCAAGTTTGACTTTGATGTGATAAAGCTCGACCGCAGTCTGGTAAAAGGGATAGATGGCTCTGAACGGGCGCGTTCGCTGTTAAATGGCATTTTTAAAATGCTCGACAGTTTGCGTCTGGAAGTCATTATGGAGGGAATTGATAACGCGGCTTATCTGCCCCTGCTTGAAGCCATAGGTATTAATAATTACCAGGGATTTTTGTTTGAAAAACCGCTCCCTTACGATCAGTTCATACTGAAGCATACTCAGGGTTGGCGCATGGTTAAGTAAATACAGCCGGGAGCCATTCGCCCGGCTGTATTTTACAAGATTAACGTGCGTTAGTACTTTCGAAAATCTTATCGGCAGACGCTTCTACAAAGCCCTGATAAAGCTTGCCATCCGGCATAGTGTAACGCTGGGCAAATTCATAGAAACAGCTGGGAATATTCAGGCTGCCATCGCTGAAGGCCAGATTGTAGTCATCAGCCATAGTTGATGACTGAGCCAGGTAGACTGACTCCCCTCCTTTGATTTCTCCACCAGACGTATTTAATACAAAACCGGCTTCTTTGAGCAGGGTGTTTACATCGGCCAGGGTGTCGATGTTGTTCAGGTGGTTCACACTCACGGTAAAGTGATTGGCCCTAAAGCCCCAGGCGGCCAGCCAGCCGGCATATTCAGATTCACTGATGAGCGATTGATATTCCTGGGTGGAAAGCTGCCAGTGACGGCCAGAGTAAAGAAAGTTTTCGGCATCTACTGCGCTGGCCGGCATTTGCTCTACCAGCGCATGGATAATGCGCTGTGTTTCGGCAGAAAACTCATTTACCCGCAGTTCACTGATAAACACTTTAGGCACTGTTGGATCCGGGTGTTCGAAGTGCTGGGCGGTGACTTTTTTTGCTTTAAAGTCGTAGTCGCCCTTCGCTTCGTAACCCAGTGCCAGAAAATGCTCAGCCAAATGAGAGAGGCGGGTTTTATCCAGTGCAAAGGTTCGAAACGCGACGTGGTCGTTGACGATCAGCGGGCTGTTTTCCTCACCGGCCAGCAGCTTATGAATGCGCAGCGCACTGGGAGTAATACTAACGTAATCGTTCCAGAGCGCTGAAAACAGGCTATCGGTTGTCTTATGCATAACGAATTTCTGTCCTTATTCTAATTCTAATCCAGGGCTCAGGGTACCGGGTAAAGTCACTTTATCCAGCTCAACTGAGGCTACAGGGTATGCGCAGTAGTCTGCCGCATAGTAGGCACTGGCGCGGTGATTCCCACTTTCACCAATACCGCCAAAGGGCGCAGCACTGCTGGCACCGGTTATTGGGCGGTTCCAGTTTACGATCCCGGCCCGGATGTGAGCAAAGAAATGCTGATAATCGGCTTCACTGTCACTTAATAGTCCGGCCGATAAGCCAAAGCGAGTGTTGTTAGCCTGGGCAATAGCGGTATCCAAATCGGTATAGCGAATGATCTTCAGTAACGGACCAAAGTGTTCTTCATCTTCCATGGTGTCGGCAATAGTGGTTACGTCCACAATGCCAGGCGTCACCAGACCAGTCTGCTCGTCAAGGTGCTTAAGCTGCTCAAGTGCTGTGGCACCGGCGTCCAGCAGTTGCTGTTGGGCTGCTACCATGCCTTTTGCGGCGGCAGCGCTGATCATAGCGCCCATAAAGGGCTGTGGCTCAGCGTCGTAATGACCCACCGAAATCTTGCGGGTGGCATGAACCAGGGCTTCTACTAACGCATCACCGGCGGCATTGGCCGGTATAAACAGGCGGCGGGCACAGGTGCAACGCTGTCCGGAGGTGACAAATGCAGACTGGATAATGTCGTGTACGGCAGCTTTGGTGTCGGCCACTTCAGTAACGATAAGCGGATTGTTACCACCCATTTCCAGTGCCAGGATTTTACCGGGATGGCTGGCAAACTGTTCGTGCAGAATCTTCCCGGTGCGCGAGCTGCCGGTAAAGAACAGCCCATCGATTTGCGGATGTGAAGCCAGCGCCTTGCCGGTTTCCACTTCACCCTGAACCAGGTTTAGAACGCCCGCCGGAATACCTGCCTGTTCCCACAGTTTAACGGTCGCTTCAGCAACTGCCGGGGTTAAATCACTGGGTTTAAACACGACGGTGTTACCTGCGATGAGAGCTGGCACGATGTGGCCGTTGGGCAGGTGCCCCGGGAAGTTATAGGGCCCGAAAACTGCTACCACGCCGTGGGGTTTATGACGAATAAATGCTTTGCCCACCGGCATTGGGTTTTCAACCGTGCCGGTGCGCTCGAAGTAGGCTTTTTCTGAGATGGCAATTTTGCCAATCATGGCGCCAATTTCGGTGGCGGTTTCCCACAGCGGCTTACCGGTTTCCTGTGCAATCAGTGCTGCCAGCTGTTGCTTATTTTCGCCCAGCAATTCGGCAAATTTTTTAATCAGTGACAGGCGTTCTTCAACGGTTTTGGCCGACCATTGAGGAAGCGCCGCGCGGGCGGCGTTGAGGGCGCTGTCTACCTGGGTAGCTGAGGCGGCCTGGCCGCGCCAGAAGGTTTGATTTTTGGTCGGGTCGACCGAAGTAATTGGAGAACCTTCTCCGGCAACCCACTGCCCATTAATAAAATGAATGGCTTGTTGCATGATTTCTGTCCTGATGCTGTTGTAATTATGTATTGATATCAGTTGCGGGGCTTAACGCTCGCGAACCGAATTGAGTCGCCTTCTTCCACGTCTAACGACGCTGCAGCTTTGTGAGAAAGCACTGCCTGGCCGGTCTGTTCATCGAAACTGACATCGGCAACCACCGCTCTGAAATCGGCGATTTTAGTATTGATGATGTAGCATAATTCACCGTCCTGGGCGGCTGACTGGTCGTCAATATGCACAGTGGCACGGCGGCTACGCTGGGCGGTATTAATATGGCTAAGGCGAGCTTCTACCGTTGGGCCACCGTCGAATATATCGACGTAACCGCGGCAACTAAAACCTTCTTCCTGCAATAAGCGCAGCGCCGGTTCGGTTTTCTGGTGAACCTTACCAATAACGTTCTGGGCTTCCTGGCTGAGCAGATTGACGTAAATCGGATATTTCGGCATCAGCTCGGCAATGAAAACCTTATTACCAATGCCGGTCATGTAATCTGCGGTGGGGAAGTCCATGGAGAAGAAGTGCTCCTCGAGCCACTCCCAGAAAGGCGAGCTGCCATTTTCGTCGCTGACGCCGCGCATTTCGGCAATCACGATTTCGGCGAAACGCTCGCGGTGTTCTTCCATAAACAAAAAACGTACTTTGGATAAGAACCGGCCGTTCACGCCCTTACGGGCATTTTCCCGCAAGAACAGCGTGCAGATTTCGCTGACGCCGGTGTAGTCGTTACAGAAGGTGAGGATCTCAACCGTGTTATGGATATTGAGTTCACGGGACGCGTGTACTACTTTACCCAGATGGTAGTGGTAAAAGGCATCGTCGGTGCCAACCGCGGCCTCTATACCTGTTGTACCGACGACTTCTCCGGTAACGATATCTTCCATTACGAACAGGTACGACTCATTGCCAGGCGCAGACACATCGCGACTGAACGCTTCCAGTGACTTGCCGATTTTACGCTTGAGCAGGCCTTCGTTGACCGGCAGCGACGTAAAGCCGATGCCGGATTCTTCTGCTACTGCATACAGGGCGTCATAATCACTCGATCGGATAGGGCGAATAATGTACATGAGCAATTCCCGGTTAATTAGCGTGCGGCTACCACGCTCGCAATAGCACGTTCAAAACGAGTCAGACCTTCGGCAATGTCTTCGTCCGGGATAACCAGAGACGGAGCAAATCGAACAACGTTAGCGCCGGCTACCAGACACATCAGTTGTTCCTCGGTAGACGCGTCGAGGAATTTACGTGATTCGCCCTTAAAATCGTCGTTTAAAGCACAACCTAGCAGCAACCCTTTACCACGAATTTCAGCAAACACTTTGTGCTTGGTGTTGATGGTCTCCAGGGTGTCACGGAACAGTTGCTCTTTTTGTTTCACGCCGTTTAGTACCACCGGATCGTTAACAATATCAAAAGTACGTTCGGCCACAGCACAGGCTAACGGGTTACCACCATAGGTGCTGCCGTGAGTACCAGGCTTAAGGTGCTGGGCAATGGCTGTGGTGGTGAGCATTGCACCTACCGGGAAGCCGCCGCCAAGTGCTTTGGCTGTGGTCAGGATATCCGGCACTACCTCCAGGCCCATGTAAGCGTAAAGATGGCCGGTACGACCTACGCCTGATTGAACTTCATCGAAAATCAGCAGTGCGTTGTGCTTGTCACACAATTCGCGAACACCTTTAACAAAGGCGGGATCCGGCGAAATGATACCGCCTTCACCCTGCAGTGGTTCCATCATTACCGCACAGGTTTCATCTGATATCAGTGCTTCAAATGCTGCCAGATCGTTGTAATCACAATGCTCTACAGCGCCCGGTTTTGGGCCGAAGCCATCAGAGTATGCTGGCTGGCCGCCTACTGTCACGGTGAAGAATGTCCGGCCGTGGAAGCCCTGAGTGAAAGCGATGATCTTTTGTTTGTGCTCACCATACTGCTCGAGCGCGAAACGACGTGCCAGTTTCAGAGCGGCCTCGTTAGCTTCTGCGCCTGAGTTAGCAAAATAAACGCGCTCAGCAAAGGTATGGTCGGTGAGCTTTTTGGCCAGTCGCAATGCCGGCTCATTGGTGAAAACGTTACTCAGGTGCCATAGTTTCTGACCCTGCTCAGTTAAGGCATTAACCAGCTCTGGGTGACAATGGCCCAGTGCATTTACGGCAATACCGCCGGCGAAATCAATAAACTCGTTACCTGCCTGATCCCAAACTCGCGAGCCCAGACCACGCACCGGTACCATTTTTGCCGGGTTGTAGTTAGGAACCATGACTTGATCAAACATTTCGCGGGTTACCTGCATTTTTTCACCTCTAACTGTTGGTTATCGTCATAAATCCGCGTCATTCAGGCTGGCGTATTTATGGCTTCAATTCATTTTTTAAGCGCTCCAGTATGCCACCTTAAATGGCTGTTGTCTTGTCTATTACCTTTCCTCTAAGGCAGTAAAATCAAGGGGTCTGGCACTTATTGCATAAAAAGTGAATAACTATCCATATATATGAATATGCGGCCGTCGGGGCAATAATATTGGCGGATTCTGCGCCATGCTGGTTATAGTGAGGTTTTTGCCTGTAAAAAAGGCTTTACGGCTGAATGATTATGAATCGGTTGAAAAAGCGCATTTTGGATCTTCGTAATGACTTATTCACCGCTGTTTTGTTCAGAGATCGGTCAGTATAGGGAGCTGATGAAGGGTCTGGCTATGCAGTTTCTGAAGCAAATCGGACTCAATAGCACAGCCCGCGATGAACTTGTTATGTTCGTCATCGAGGAACAGGTTATTGTCTTTTAACATGCGATATTTGGCGTAATAACGGGCCTGTTGCAACACCTGTGTGAGCGGATCAGCATCCTCTGGCAATACGTCCTGCAGCACCTGTTGCATGGCGCTGGTATATCCAACGCGTTTAAATACCATGTATTCAAACAAATGCAGGGCTGCTTTGTCACTGTGCTCATCGATTAAAGGCAGCAAGCGTTTTGGATCTGGTACAATCTGAACCAGTGCCGAGTGCAGATTGCGTAATTTGGCTTTTTGCGCATGGCGTAAAAAGTCCAGGTGTACCTGTTCGAACAGGCGAAAATACAGCTTAATAATCACACTTCGACCCAACTGGCTAAAAAGGGCCAGGGTGAAGGCCTCAAAGGGTTTGACCATATGGCTTTTAGCAATGGCTTCGGCGGTTCTGGCGCATATAAGGCTGTATTCCCAGACCTTGTGCTTTATTTGCGGAAACGGATCGCTTATTAACGGCAAGGTCTGTTTGTAAATGAGGGCCGGGATGACCCGCTTTACGTTGTCGATACCAATGAAGCTCAGAGCGGTCTTAAGCGTATCTACAGCAATCACATCTCCGCGGGCATCGCGGCGTCGGTATTGCGGTTGGTTTACCTGTTTAAGCAGCTCATCAACCAGCCAGGGGATATTTACCGCAATGGCTTCAACCTTGCTGATCGTGGCCGAAGGTGTGGCGAGTAAGTCTATCAGGTTGGTAGTATGTTCTGACCAGTTCAACAGGTTTTCACATACATCCTGGGTATCGGCCAGTGTCTGTAGCAGCTTTTTATCGATAACTGTGTGCAGTTGCTGGTTAATTTGCTGCACATAATTGGCCTGGATTTTCGCCGTTTCCAGTTTGTTTTTAATGGCGTCTTTTTCGACTTTTAGCAGCTGACGGCGGGTAAAACTTTGCTCAGACTCGGCGTAACTCACTTCGCCAGGTGCACGACGGCCAACCATCGCTTTGGCAAGCTCAGGTGCCAGCAGTAAATAGTTAAATCGTTTAGCAAAAGCTGGTGGGGCCAGTAACCGCTCTACCATTGAAGTCCCGCTCTATCCATGAAATACCCGAACCTTATCTGTTTTGCAATGCTAAGGCTAGGACATGTTTGTGTTTGTACAGGCAATCAGACCGTTAAACTAACCAGTGCCTTACATCGTATTATTCAGCGTAACGGACTGACCGTTGAATTCTGATACACAATGGATATCGGCATCTTCTGAGACAACCTTAGCCAGTAGCAGAAAGTTTAGCAGAATCTGATGACCATACTCGGTGAGTAGC
>CENT01033338.1_pt1 | contig 27821 bp, 23 predicted proteins | sample 530141 | NCBI WGS metagenome assembly CENT01 (sample SAMEA2591074, study PRJEB7988) | marine metagenome | isolation source: saline water (ENVO:00002010), including | reverse complement strand
GGCTCGATGATAATCGCCGCCACGTCGCGCGGCGAAATATCCACTTTCATCAAGGTGCTGAGCGCGGCCAGGCTTTGCTCGTCGCTAATGCCATGCAGTGGATTGGGATACGGTGCGTGATAAATCTCGCCCGGAAACGGTCCGAAGTGGTCTTTATAGGGCGTAACCTTGCCGGTCAGCCCCATAGTGAGATTGGTGCGGCCATGAAAGCCGCCGTTAAACGCAATCACACCCCGACGTCCGGTATGGGCGCGGGCAATTTTAACCGCATTTTCCACCGCTTCTGCGCCCGTGGTAACGAACATGGCCTTTTTGGGGCTGTTCCCCGGCGCCAGTTCGGTGAGCTTTTCTGCCAGTGCCACCGCACTTTCGTAGGGGTTTACCATCACGCAGCTATGGCTGAACTTCTCCATCTGTTCCGTGACCGCCTCAACCAGCGCGGGGTGGGCATGGCCGGTGTTGCATACAGCAATACCGGTACCAAAATCCAGATAGCGGTGTCCTTCAACGTCCCAGACCTCGGCGTTTTTGGCGTGAGACACATACACCGGATAAAGGTTGCCCTGACCGTTGGCAAACACCGCCTGTTTGCGTTGTTGTAGTGATAGATTGGTCGCCATACTAGTATCCTCCCAGACAGCGGTATTGAAGTGAAAGGTAATCGTCCAGCCCGTATTTCGAACCTTCGCGACCGAAACCGGATTGTTTAACGCCGCCAAACGGCGCAGCCGGGTTGGAAATCGCGGCGTCATTAATGCCCACCATGCCCACATCAAGCTGGTCGGCCACGCGGCGCATGCGCGTATAATCCTGGGTATAGAGGTAGGCCGCCAGTCCGTATTCGGTGTGATTAGCCAGCGTTATCGCGTCCTTTTCGTCATCAAAGGACGTGACCGTAACAACCGGGCCAAAAATCTCCTGATTAAAAATGCGCATCGAGGGAGTAACGCCGGTTAACAGGGTGGGCGGATAGAACGCGGTCTTGTCCCATGCGCGGGAATAATGATGGGTGGCGCCCTGGTTAATGGCCTGATGCACCAGTTCATCCACGTTGTTTGCGGCCTGCTCGCTTATGAGTGGCCCCATGTCCGCGGCATCTAATCCATCACCGACGGTCAGCGTGCGCATTTTCTCTGTCAGCGCGCTGACAAACGCATCGTGACATTTCCGGTGCACCAAAAAGCGATTGGCACACACACAGGTTTGCCCAGCATTTCTGAACTTGGCCAGCATGGCACCGTTAACTGCTGCATCAATATCGGCGTCATCAAACACGATAAACGGGGCGTTGCCTCCCAATTCCATAGAAACCCGCTTCACCGTTGACGCACAGTCCTGAATCAGTTGCTGCCCGACCTGGGTTGATCCGGTAAAGGAAAATTTCGCCACCCGCGGTGACTGGGTGAGCACTTTGCCGAGCTTCCGTGCATCAGTACCGGTCACCATGTTCAGTACGCCGTCAGGGATCCCGGCGTCCTGACCTAGTTTAGCCATGGCCAGTGCACTTAAGGGTGTTTCTGATGCGGGACGCCCGACAAACGTGCAGCCCGCTGCCAGCGCTGCGGCCGCCTTTCTGGCGATCATCGCATTGGGGAAGTTCCAGGGCGTAATGGCCCCTACCACGCCGACCGGTTTTTTTATAACCTTCACGCTCTGTCCGTTGTGCAGACCATCGGATAGGTCGCCATAAATACGCTCTGCTTCACCGGCAAACCAGCGCACATAGCCTGCGCCATAGTCGATTTCCCCCCTGGCTTCGGCCAGCGGCTTGCCCTGTTCTATGGTTAACAGCGTTGCCAGTGCATCCCGGTGTTCGGCCAGTTTGGTATACCAGGCCATGAGCAGGCGGCTGCGCTCTGCCCCCGTGGTGTTGCGCCAGTCGGCGAACGCCTCTGTCGCATGGATAATCGCAGACTCCATATCCGCAGGTTGCGCATTGCTGATGGTTGCCACGGTCTCGCCGTTGGCCTTATTTCTGACTGCGAATGTCTGTTCGCTTTTATGCCAGTGTCCGTTGATCAACGACCCCGGCATAATCAGTGTTTGGTATGCACTTGCCACACGCTTCTCCTGTTGATGTGCTTTTGTGATAACGCTATTGAAACAGCCGGAATAAGATTGTTAAATAACAAACATTGAATCTTTAGTTTGATGGAATAAAACTTTTGAAAATTGCTGGCAGAGCCATTACAGAATATGACCTCAAGCTGCTGAAGGTGTTCAAATCAGTGGTAGAAAATGGCGGGTTCGCTGCCGCCGAAGACGAGCTGGGCATTACCCGCTCAACCATAAGCGTGCACATGAACAATCTGGAAACCCGCATGCGGCTGACCCTGTGCCATCGTGGCCGCGGCGGCTTTGTGTTAACGCCTGACGGGCAAACTGTGTACCAGGCCTGTCTTCCGCTTTTTTCAGCACTGGGCGATTTTTCTCACGCGGTTTCGCAACTCAGTGATGAAATTTCAGGGCCACTGGTGGTATTGCATTCCGATGTCCTGGATGACGCACGGCACAGGCTCATAGCAAACACCATTAAGACACTGATGGCAGAGGCACCGGGACTGAGTATCACGCTGGATGGCGATCGCATTGAAAACATTGAACAGGCACTGTTAAAAGACAGAGCGCACGTGGGGATTTTTCCGGGCTACCGGAAAATGGCGGGCCTGAGCTATACCGACACACTGAACGAGCCTATTTACCTGTGCTGCGCCCGTACTCACCCGCTGTTTGCGTTAAGCGATGACGCCATCACTGATACTACCATTGCCGAATATCCGGCAGTGGTGCCTGGCGTGGAGATCAGCCAGCAAGGCCGTGAGCAGCTTAAAAAACTTACCCCGGGAGCCCACGCCTATCAGTTTGATTCGCGTAAGGCACTGATTGCGTCCGGGCGCTTTATTGGCTATTTGCCGGGCAGTTATGTACACAAAGAATTGCGAGGCGGGGAGTTCAGATTACTCTGCCCGGCACGTTATCAGTACAATTTTGCGCAGTCACTGGTGCGTAAGCAGGTCCCGGCTGAACCCAAAAAAGTGGCGCTGTTTTGCCGCGTGCTAAACCAGCATATTCAGCAAAGTGACGCCTGGTCAGATGGATTCGTCGAGTAATCCGGTACCGATCAGCGTGTCTCTGACACCCGCCTGTTGTGATGAAAACCGTTTCCACTGGCCAACGCTGCGATCGTTGACAGGTTGCCTGACCTGCACCGCGCTGCCGGTTGTAACCTGGGTCTCGCGCTGGTAAAAATTGAGGCACGCGGGATCGTACGGGATGTCGCAAAAGTTGGTGATGCGTCTGGTTTCTGCGGTCGGGCCGGCAACCAGTGCTTCGTAGCTCACATTGAGTATGCTGTCACCCAGTAGCGTCTGCCAGTGCGTCATTAACCGGCGGTAGGCACTATAGTAGCCAGCAATCTCTTCCAGATTGTAGGAAAACGGATACGCATGGGTGAACAGGTGTTTATACACCGACCATAAGGTGTCCATTGGCTGGCGCTCAACATGAATGATGCGTGCCTGTGGTAATGCTTTGTGAATCAGACCCAGGTACAGAAAATTCAGTGGTAGCTTGTCAGTCAGCATGGTGTTTTCCTGTCGGTAGCCGCTGACCGCAGTCAGATAACGCTGTCCCATCGCCGCGACGTCACAGCTTGCCGCGCGCGCAATAGCATCGTGCACCGAGCCCGGCTTTTCGCGTTTCGCCACTTCGGTCATCATGGCAGAAGAAAATGCGTTAAGTTCACCGCCCATCGCCACACCATGATGCGAGCCTAGCAGTTTTTCCACCAGCGTGGTGCCGCTGCGTGGCATTCCGACAATAAACGTCATCCCCTTGCCCTGATTAACCGACGCGGTCTCAGCACACCAGGCGTCTGTAAAGGTATCAGTAATTGCCTACATGATGGCTTCATCCTGCGCCACTGCGTACTTCGGATAGCGACGACGAAGACTGGCCCCGGTAGCATAGGCATCAAAGTAGGCGTCATTCTCCCCGGTATCATCATACATTTTGCCGAATGCATACCAGGCATGTACCCGTTGTTTGGGCGGCATTGCCTCATCAGTGAGTTAACCCAGGACCGCGCTCCGTTTTGCATCCGCTTCCTGGCTGCGTAAATGCACCAGTAACCAATATGCTTCCACATCATTGGGGCTATTGATCAGATGATGGTTAAGGGCCGCTTCAGCCCCCTCAATGTCGCCATTCATACGCAACGTAGTCGCAAGATTATAGTGATAGGTGGGATGGTCTGGCGCTTGTTCACAGACTCGCTGATATAGATCCGCTGCCGAGCAAAAATCATTGGCCTGGCAACTCCAGTATGCCGCCTCTGCAAGCTGCTGGGGCTCGGGCGACGTAAGACCCTCCAGATAGCACTGAATTGCCTGCTGCGCCTTTATCAAACTACGGGCCTCAAGATGAGGCCGGATAAGATGTTCCAACTACAAGCTCCTAGAACTGATTCTGCAAAGCAATACCGATAGTGCGAGGTTGAGTAATATAGGATTTAGACGCGTTTCCGTAGAAATTTTCTTCCGGATCCGTTCTCATATATCCTTCAGACAGCACGCCGGTGACGCCCTCTTCATTGAATACATTTTTCACGTATACAGTAGTGTTCCAGTTCGTCGCGTGCAATGTCGTACTCAGATTGGCAATCCAGAACGACGGCAGCATGATGTCTAACACCGGATCATCACCCAGAGAATTACGAGAGTCAGACTCGTAGTAAGCACTCGCTCTTCTTAGCAGGTCATACTCGCCGTCCATCTCGTAGTAGTGTTCTAAATTTGCACTGAAGGTGTGTTCTGCGGTGCTGGGCAACCGCTCGTCGTTGACCGCCCGCAAGACTTCGCTTGGGCTGTCTGGTGTACCGGCGGGGATATAAAGATCGTCCGTCAGCTCGGCATCCGTATAGGCGCACTGCACACCGTATTGTAGTGTATAGGTCAGATAACCCTGGGTTTCCAATTCCACCCCCTGGGTGCGTGCTGATTCACCGTTAACCGCAGCATAAAATCCCCAGTTCGGCGTAGTGACGTTAAGCTGCGGATCGTCCCAATCCATGCGATACAGTGTTAATGCATAGGAAGCTTCGCCGGTATTGCCCTTTACACCAATCTCGTAGTTGGTCACCGAGTCGGAATCACAATTCAAGTATTCCGGATTTTCAGCAAACCCGCCTGTCAGCGGCACGCACTGGTGCCGCCACGGCGATAGCCTTCGGAAATGGTACCGTACACCATCATTGCATCGTTGAAGTCGTAAGACAGGTTGACCTTAAACAGCGTATCGCTCTCTTCTGTGGTCGCCCCTACTTCAGACGCGCCTGGGTAGATTGGCAGTTCTATTTCTGTGTCATTGGAGATTTCATTGTCGAAACGGCGTAATCCGACCGTCAGGTCCAGGTCGGTATTCAAGTGCCAGGTCAACTCACCAAACACCGAGAGATCCTTCACGTTACCATTATCACGGTAGCGAAAATCCTGCTCGGTGAGCGTACCGCCCCAGCTTGCCAGTGTTTCATCAAAGCCACTTGCCTGCGCCCATTCAGAACTCTTCTAATTCATGGAGCCAGGGCTGTGGTGCGCACATGAATGAATCAGAGTAATCTCTTTAATAAATGGGTACAGGATCTAAAAGAACGTCGAGGTTACAACAAAGCGACCGTTGCCGGCGCCAATAAAAAATGCCAGGATTGTTTGGGCCATTCTGCGCAATGGCGATGAGTATAGGTTGCCGATATAACACCACATCAACGAATTGCTGAATCAGGCTGGCCGCATCATGTTCAAATTCCGGACTGAATGACCGTCTTTGTCTTCCCATTGAACACCTCGTTATTAAGTGTAATGGTACCACTTAAAACGGTATTCGGGTTTAGTCTGCCACTACACAACCTTGAAACTGGTTTTGCAAAGTACAGTGCGTGGCATTAATCTTTCTTTTACTTCCCTATGTTTAGTTGGGTCGATAGCCTAAGGTTATACCGCTGCAAAAGATCGCTATTACCGCTTGGTGACTATCTGGCTTATCTTTAGATTTTCTGATTGAGTCTGTAAATCGAACCAATCTAAACCGAAATTTTGGGGAAATCCTAATACCCCTAGGGAATCAAAACATGCTCCGAAAGCAGGATATTGTTCAACAAGCGGTACAAAAATATATTCTGAATGGCGAGACAAGCGCGATTGGCGTAATGGATTTTGATGCGCTAGAAAATACGATTATTGAACTCAATAAGGCGTTCCCAGAGCACTTTGTGCATACCTTTGCGGCAAAGGCCAATGCGCTGACCGCAGTCATGAAAAAACTGAACCAGACAGGTATTGGAGCCGAAGTCTCGAGTCCGGGCGAGTTGCTTATCGCCAAAAGGGCTGGTTTTGAAAACCACAACATCATTTTCGACTCACCCGCTAAAACGATGGCGGATCTGACAACCTGCATTAAAAATGACATCGCACTCAACATTGATAATTTACAGGAACTGGAAAGAGTAGACGCATTGCTGAAATCGTACCCACATACGCAATCGTCGATTGGCTTTCGAATCAATCCACAAATTGGCAGTGGCGCAATTTCTTCAACCAGCACCGCCACGTCGACGTCCAAATTTGGTTATGCACTGGCTGATAGCGGCAATCGCCAGCAATTGCTGGAGATCTACGCTGAGCGCCCCTGGTTAACGGGCCTGCACACGCATTCGGGCTCTCAAGGGTGTGAATTAGAGCTGATGGCAAAAGGGATTGCTGAGATAGTCAATCTAGCAGAGATGATCAACGATAGAGTGGGCTTTCAGCAAATCAGACAGATTGATATTGGCGGCGGTCTACCCGTTAATTTTGCGAGCGATGAGGTTACCCCAAGCTTCCAGCAGTACGCAGATGCCCTTAAAGAGGTCGTGCCTGCCCTGTTTTCGGGTAAGTACCAGGTTAAAACCGAATTTGGCCGTGCCATCGTCGCTAAAAACGGCTTTATTCTAACCAGAGTGGAGTACACTAAGTCCATGGGCGGCAGGCATATTGCGACCACACATGCTGGTGCCCAAATCATGACCCGTACCGTATTTTTACCGGACTCATGGCCACTAAGAGTGACGGGATTTGACGCACAGGGGAATATGAGAACTGAGACTAACTCCGAGGTAGTCGATACTGATGTTGCCGGCCCTTGCTGTTTTTCGGGTGACTTAATTTGTAAAAACAAAGCCTTGCCAAAACTCGAAGCAAACGATTATGTTCTGGTACACGATACAGGTGGCTACTATTTCAGTAACCATTTTGATTATAACAGCTTACCACGAGTCCCTGTTTACGCTGTCAGCGGCAATAGTCATGCCATGAGCATTGATCTTATCCGCAAAGCTGATTCACTCGAAGATGTTTTGTCCCGTATGTAAAAAACTCAAAAGTAGTACAATAAAGTGAAAAAACTAATAGTAAAAACCGCTGCCAAAATACTGAGAAAGGCGTCTGTCAGTTTTGGTCTAATGGCGTTAGCGCTGACGGTAAATGCGCAAAATCACGTTGACGAAAGTGAAGCCATCATTCGTTACGACTCAATTCACCACCCTGTTATTGGTACTAAAGGCATGGTGTCGAGCCAGCGTAAACTGGCAAGCCAGATAGGTGCTGAAATCCTCTCTCGTGGTGGTAATGCTGTCGATGCAGCGGTGGCAACAGGTATCGCTTTGGCCGTTATACTGCCCCGGGCGGGTAACCTTGGTGGCGGCGGTTTTATGCTGGTTCATATCGCCGAGCAAAACAAAACAGTTGCGATTGATTACCGCGAGATGGCCCCTAAAGCCGCCCACCGGGATATGTTTCTGGATGAACAAGGCAACGTCGACAACAAACTCGCCCGATTTAGTCATCAATCTTCTGGTGTACCGGGCACGGTTGCTGGCTTATCCCATGCACTTGAGAAGTACGGCACCATGAGTTGGGCAAGTATAGTCGAACCTTCGATTCGTTTAGCACAGGACGGCATTGTTGTGTCATACGACCTAGCGGAAAACCTCAAGAGCCGTCATAAATGGCTAACAGCCAATGACGCAACCGCAAAGGCGTATTACAAAGCGAATAAAGTCCCTTATGAAGCAGGTGAAATACTGGTTCAGCCTGATCTGGCGAATACGTTAAAACTATTAGCGAAAGAGGGACCCAAGGCCTTTTACCAAGGTGCTATTGCTCGCAAAATAGCAAAAGAGATGAAAAAGAACGGAGGCCTGATCACCTTAGAGGATATGGCCAGTTACAAAGTTGCTCAGAGAGAAGTCGTGCGTACCAACTACCGTGGCTTTGACGTTGCCTCTATGCCTCCGTCCAGTTCCGGTGGTATTCACGTAGTGCAAATGCTGAATATTCTCGAGCAATATCCCGTTGCCGAAATGGGGGCGGGCAGCGCTAAAAACGTTCATTTACTAAGTGAAGTGATGAAACTGGCGTATGCGGATAGAAGCGAGTACTTAGGCGATTCCGATCATTTTGACGTTCCAATTAAAGGCTTAACCAGTAAGTCCTACGCAAAAGAGCTTGCGTCGAACATTTCTATGAAACGCGCACGCGCATCAAAAACTATCAAGCCTGGCAGCCCTCCACGCTTTGAAAGCCCGGACACAACCCATTTTTCCGTGATGGATAAATTCGGTAACGCGGTCTCAAATACTTACACGCTCAACTTCTCTTATGGTTCAGGTATCGTTATCCCGGGTACGGGGATGTTGATGAATAACGAAATGGATGACTTTTCTTCAAAGCCCGGTGTACCGAATGGATTTGGATTAATCGGCGGCGAAGCTAACTCGATTCAACCGACAAAACGGCCACTAAGTTCAATGACCCCGACGATGATCTTTAAAGACGGTAAACCTTTCATGGTAGTAGGCAGTCCGGGGGGCAGTCGAATCATTACAACTGTTCTGCAAGTACTCATTAATGTACTGGACCATAAGATGAATATCGCCGATGCTATCCACGCACCGCGTGTTCACCACCAATGGTTACCGGACAGGTTAGAGTTAGAGCCGGGATTCAGCCCTGATACGATTGAAATTCTAAAGCTGCTTGGTCAGAACGTGGAGCAAGCCAAAAGCATGGGCAGTGTGCAGTCGGTTATGTATAAGGACGGCTACTTTTTTGGCGCCTCGGATCCGCGTCGTCCGGATGCCGGTACCGTTGCTGCACAATAACAACACAGCAAAGATAAAGGGCCACACGTCAAGCTAAACCCATTTCATATTGTGTTCAAAGGTGTCGCCTCATAAAGTCAGCGCGAAAGGGAATTCACGGCTGCTATCATCCAAATCACCTGGGCCTAATCAGTGCTCCTCAGTTATCTCCTTTTGAAACGGTCTGTTTGTGCTGTCCAATTATTGATTCTGCGCTTGTGCAAATTAACCCGTTGTCGACAAGCTTCGGTGAGACTGTTTAGTGAAAATATTGGCCGTCAACTCTGTTATATTCTTTATTAGCCATTTTCTTGCTGGACTACAAGCGACGCGGTTATTGGGTGTATAGCCACAGGTTATACCTTTGGAAAGCAAACTTATTGGTAACTCTAAATTCACCGTTCTAGTTTAGATTGAACAGAATAACAAGAACGATTTGGCCGTAACAACAAGCAAAAATAGTCCGGAGAGCAACATGTTTAAGCTTAAGAAAGTATCAGCATCGATAATGATGGCCGCAACAGGCTGCGTTGCAATGAGTTCTAATGCCAATGCCCAGGATCAACCAAAAGAAAAAGACATTGAACGCATTGCGGTTGTCGGTTCAAACATCAGAGGCAGCGAAATGACCTCCACGCTGCCTGTAACCAGTCTTAATGCTGAAGACATTGAAACAACAGGCGCCTTAGATGGTGACGAGTTGTTGCGCTCTATCCCACAAATCGGTGCGGTAGGGTTTACCAATACCCGTGGTGGTAACACCGGAACCAACGCGGCTCGTGGCGACGTTGGTTCAGTCAACTTAAGAAGCATCGGTGAGGGTAACACGCTTGTTTTGTTGAATGGTCGCCGTATGGTCAACCATCCGATTACCCAAACGAAATTTGGGGTACCGGTCACTTCCGTCAACTCAAATACGCTGCCGGTTTCTGGTTTAAGGCGGGTTGAAGTGCTTCGTGATGGCGCGGGCGCACTCTATGGCGCAGATGCGGTTGCCGGTGTCGTTAACTATGTGACCAAAGACGATTACGAGGGGGGGGATTTCAATATCAGATACGGCGCTGAACAAGGCACAGATCGTAGCGACTTCACCTTATCGAGTAACTACGGTTTCGAATTTAACGATGGTGCGAGCTTCTTCATGGTCAGCGCAAACTACACAAAAAGACAAGGTGTGATGGCGTCTGAATACGATTTTTCCAGTAACCAGGACTTGCGTTCACGGGCACCGGAAGAATTTGCCGACAATACCGGGTTTGACAACCGCTCCAGTTTAGAGCCCTGGGCCGATGTTCGCTTTATTGGTTTGTCCAGCTCAATCGATGATTACATTATTCGTCCGACTAACTACATCAATGACGCGGGAGATCAGGTCGACGGCAGTAGTTGTGGCGGTGGTGCCATTGCCGACGGTGCCGGTATTATGGATGATATTTGTATCGATGCCGCGGGCAGCCATGATCGTGCACTTCGTCCAAATCGCAACGAAGAACGAACACTGATCCCCGATGTTGATCGCGTCAACATTTACACTAATTTCACTCACGAAATTAACGACGACATAGAGTTTTATAACGAGTCGACCTATTACCAGGCTAAAGCCAATCGTCAGTGGGAACAGTCGGCAATTCTGAGTAACGGTACATTTGATGTACCGGCATATAGCTATTGGAACCCGTTTGGTCCAGTTACTTTTGCGGACGGACGTATTAACCCAAACCGCCTCCCAGGTTTAGACCCTGAAGTGGTTCCGGTAGAAGGTTTAGCATACAACCTGAGTATTCGCCCCACCGATGTTGGTCCACGTCAAGTTGAAGTAGAAAGCACCAGCTTCCGCTTTTTAAATGGTTTTCGTGGCTACTACAACGACTGGGATTGGGACTCTGCAATTTTATACAGCGAGGCGCAAACTGACGACAACATGAGCAACCGTATTAGTTCACCGCTTTTTTTAGCGCAGCTAAGCCTAGACACGCCGGATGCTTACAATCCGTTTACGGGTGTTGATCCAGCTAATCCATCGAGCATCAATGATTTAACACCGAACCCACAGTCCAGCATTACCCCGTTTTTGACAACCGCACAAAGAAGTGCAAAAACCAGCTTAACGTTAGTCGATTTTAAAGCCTCTAATCCGTTCGTCTACACTCTGCCAGCTGGTAACGTTGGCTTTGCATTTGGTGTCGAGTGGCGCCGAGAAGAGTTAGAAGAAGACAACAGCGATATTTTTGATGGCACCGACCCCTTTGTAGAAGGTAATGCTGACCCTGTTAATCTGAGTAGTCTGCAAGGGAGTAGTGTTCGTTTGGATGTAGATGGCGAACGCGACGTGTTTTCTGCGTATGGTGAGCTTGCTATTCCGGTATTGGCGGATTTACCAGGCGCACATAGTCTGGATGTTCAGTTAGCCGTTCGCTACGAAAACTTCAGTGATATTGGCGACATTACCCGCCCTAAAATGGCCGTTTCCTGGTTCCCCATTGAAGCGCTTCAATTCAGAGCGGCGGCTTCAAAAGGCTTCCGGGCACCAAACTTAATTCAACTCAACTCACCTGGCGCTACATTAACGACCAGCGTAGATGACTTTGCTGAGAACGCTTTAGATGAGAACGGCAATGTTGTAGTGAACTCAACCACGTTGTCAGATGGTGGTCCGGGTAACGGCAACTACAACTTGTCGACCTCTGGTAACAAAGACTTACGTCCTGAGAAAAGTGACAATATAAGCATAGGTTTTACAGTACAGCCACTCGACGGCTTAACCGTGACTTACGATTGGTGGGAGGTTGAAACAATTGATTCTGTTGGTGTCTTGTCTGATGAAAACATATCACGACTGGACTTGATCGCGCGTGCCAATGGCTCATCCAATCCAGATGTGATCCGCGGCGAAATTGATCAGGACAACCCGCTGGGCGAAATTGTGCTTATTAATCGTCGCTATGAGAACTTAAACACCAGAACGATCTCTGGTTATGACGTTAGCGTGAACTATGAGTTTGACACTGGCATTGGTCAGTTTGATATCCGACTTAATGGCGCCAGAACGCTAAAATTCAATCAGGTTGCTGGCGGTGATGCGTTGACGATAGTAAATGCCGGTGCACCAGAGGAGGTACTAGGTTCAGATGTTGGCGACATTGTTGGAACAGCGAGTATTCCAGAGCTGCAAGCTACAGCAATGCTTTCGTGGGAATCAAGCGACGGCTTATGGCGCTCTGGCTTATTCCTCAGATATGTGGGCGATGTACAGGAAACAAGCGTGAGTATCACTGAAGGCAGCGAAACCCGCTTTTACGAGGTGCCGTCGCAAACGCGAGCAAATGTTCACTTAACGAAACGTAATTTCATGGATTATGAAAACCTGAACCTGACCTTCGGTGTGAACAATGTAACGGATGAAGAACCGCCATTGGCGGACACCACATTCGGCTACGATGGACAACTTCACTCCAGCCGCGGTCGTTACTTCTACACATCGGTTAACTACAGCTTCTGATAGTCAGCCTGGATAATCAGTCGTTACCCGCAATTTAGCGGGTAACAGCACTAAAAGCCTGATGTTAACCACATCGGCCTTTCATTGGGAGTGAATATGAAAGTTCTTTCGGCATTTCTGTCCATGTGTTTGTCATTGATGTTGCCAGTTGTAGCACAACCCGTTAAACATCCCTACCACTTGTCAAAATCCGGTATCGTGCGATATCAGGATGTTTTCTCCCCCGTGGTAGCGGAAAATGGCATGGTCTCGACTCAGAATACCCTGGCTACAGAAGTAGGAATAGACATTCTGATACAAGGCGGGAACGCTATTGATGCGGCCGTCGCAGTCGGGTTCACGCTTGCGGTGACACTGCCCAGAGCAGGTAATCTTGGTGGTGGCGGCTTTATGGTTTTCCATTCGAATCAAAAGCAGCAATCCTATGCTATCGACTACAGAGAAACTGCCCCTACTGGCGTTACAGCACAGCACTTTCTTACCGAAGCGGGCGAGAAAAACAGAAAATCGGCCACCTCCTGGCATGCTGCAGGTGTACCAGGCACGGTCGCCGGTATGCATGAGGTTTGGCGCAAGTTTGGCAGCGGCAAACTTAGTTGGCCAGCACTTTTACAACCAGCCATTGAGCTGGCTGAGCAAGGTTTTGTAGTCAACTATGATTTGGCTCAAATATTAGACTCAAAAAAAAGATGGCTAACTGAAAATGACAGCACACGGGCCTCATTCTACAAACCCGATGGGACAAGCTACCAGAGGGGCGATAAACTGATTCAGTCCGATTTAGCCTGGTCTCTAAAACAGATTTCCAAACACGGGCCCGATGCCTTTTATAAGGGTGAGATCGCAGAAAAAATCGTTGCGGATATGAAGAAAAACGGTGGGCACATTGACCACCAAGATTTGGCCAGTTATCAGGTAAAAATCAAGAAACCGCTGTCGAACGACTATCGCGGATATCAGGTGCTTGGCATGCCGCCTCCGAGTTCTGGCGGGGTTACTATTATGCAAATGCTTAACATTCTGGAGAATTATCCACTCGGCGAATGGGGTATCGGTAGTCAGTCATACCACGTGATGGCAGAAGCCATGAAGCTATCTTTTGCAGACCGCGGCACCTACATGGCAGATCCGGATTTTTATGCTGTTCCGGTTAAATGGCTAATTGATAAAAAAAGGGCAAATAAATTAGCGAACAAAATTAAGCTCAACGAATCGATTGATGCCTTAACACTTAAAGGCGATCGCTTAGGCGATGAAGGTCCTTCAACAACTCACTTTTCTATCGTGGACGGTGACGGAAACGCTGTGTCCAATACCTATACCCTGGGCTATTCCTTTGGCAACGGCAAAGTGGTTAAAGGCACTGGTTTTTTGCTTAACAATCAAATTCATACCTTCTCTGTTCGGGCCGGCATAAAAGGGGCGAAAGGCTTCATTGCCAGTAAAGCTAATAAGCTTGAAGCGGGAAAACGACCAGTCAGTTCACAGTCGCCTGTTATTGTATTGAAAGAGGGTAAACCTTTTATGGTTACGGGCAGCCCCGGCGGTAGCCGAATCATCAATGCTGTCGCGCAAATGATAGTTAATTCTATTGATCATGGCATGAATGTCACTGAGGCGACCAATCAACGGCGTATTCATCATCAGTGGATACCAGACGTGTTAGAGGTCGAGCCCGGCTTTAATAGAGATACCATTGAACTGCTGAAGCAAAAGGGGCAAAACGTCAAAGAAACCTACACCATGGGCAGTACTCAGTCGATTATGGTAAAAGATGGCTTCATGTTCGGCGCTTCAGACCCAAGACGACCCAATGCTCTCACTGATGGATTTTAAAAAAAAAGCGGTTAATGTTTGTTCAGTTTTAGCGCAAGCAGAAAGCAAGCTAAGACTACGATACAAAGCTGTTATCGGTGCTTCTTACTGCCGTATCACCATTGCTTTTTAAAAGTCAGAAGCAATGGTGTCTTTCAAATACGGAATAAACTCTTCGGCGACCTTGGGTATACCTTTGTTTGCCAAATGCAATAAACAGATGTCGAAAGTCAGTTTGGGTTCAAATGAAGCGATGGCAACATCCCCGCACAGGTTGCTTTCCGCTGTATGTCTGTCAACAACACAAAACCCTATGCCTTTTGCAACCATTCTCGCGGCGATGAAATAGGTTTGTACTTTTACCTCTGAAGAAAATCGCACACCTTCTTTCATCATTCTGGTCCACAACATATCCGCCAGTGGACCACTGTCAGCGATATCAATGAGTTCTTTGTCCTCCAGATCAGACATCTGCAACGATGTCTTGGCTTTATCAAACCAGTGTTTGTTATACATGAAGACCAGTTCAGAATCGGCGCATTTGTTGGACTCTACACCAGGCATTTCCTTGGGCGAGTACAACATGGCAAAGTCACATTTGTGTTCAATTAATGATTGCATCACCTCGTCGTTGTGCATCGTTTTCACTTCAAAGCTGACGTTGGGATAATCCCGATGAAAATCGGCAATCGCCTCAGGGACAGCTTCAAAACCCAAAGCAGGTGTTACTCCCATTCTGATGGTACCTTTGCTAGAGCGTTTTATATTGCGAGCGGTGTTATTTATGGAGCGGATCTGCTGGTAAATTTTATCGACTTCGTGAAACAGCATTTCCGCTTCACGGGTAGGGATGAGCCGGCCTTTAACACGATCAAAGAGCTGAAACCCCAGTTGCATTTCCGCATGCGATAAAACTTTACTCACCGAAGGCTGCGAGACACGAAGCAGTTCTGCAGCATTGGTGATAGTGCCAGTGGTGTAAATTGCGTGAAAAATTTCAATATGTCGAAGTCGCATGGTCGATTTACCCTTAAGTGAATAACACCGCACAAAATGTCCACAATAAACCGGCGATAGCTGCAGCAAAGGAAGCAGGCACTATTTGCGATTTAACGTGATCCATAAGGTCACAGCCTGTGGTCATGGAACTGAGTATAGTCGTGTCAGAAATGGGTGAACACTGGTCGCCGTATACGCTACCGTTCAATACGGTGGCGAAACAAATCATCATGAATATCTCTGGATTGTCCATGCCAGAATTAACGGCAATACCCCAGCTTAATGGCATCGCTAACGGAAACGCAATGGCATAAGTTCCCCAACTTGTGCCTGTTGAAAAGGCGATGAGCATTGTCATGAGTTGCAGTGTGATGGGTAACAACCAAAACGGCATGGTTTCGCCAATTTGTGACACTAAATACAGGCCTGCGCCAATTTCTTTGCTGATAGCACCAACAATGACGGCGAGCAGCAAAATAACGGACGCGTATACAACGCTTTTTAGACCACTGCCAAATCCATCCATAACGTCAATCAGCGACATGCCTTTTGCCAGCGAGATGAAAAAGGCCAGCAAGAGAGCCACGCCAAACGCCCAGTTCACGTTTGGGCTGCCTAAAAAAACAAATGTCAAAACCGCGCAGGAAATCAGAGAGACAAGGGGGATCAGAAACTCTAAGTAGTGAGGTTTGTAATGGCTCGGCACTTCAGGGTGTTGCAGCTCTTTGGCTGTTAGTGGTGTCGCATCGGGGCCATCTAACTGGCCTGTTCGATCTGCTCTTGCTTTGGCTGCACGAATACGCGCACCGGCAAAGATAGTGATATTCAGACTCAAAAGCAACGTGCCGATAACTGCGAAAATACCATAAAAACTAAAGGGGATACTGGAAAAGAAAAAGCTGATTCTGTCTGCTTCGGTGGCGAGGAAGGACACGCCCGGAACAAAAATAAGCGCTTGAATGTATGCCGGCCAGGCGTTAAAAGCGAGTACCGAAGAAATCGGTGAGGCCGTTGAATCGACAATGTAACTCATTTCTTCATGGCTTACTTTGGCTTTATCCGCTAATGGCCTGACCGTAGTACCTACCAAAACTGTACTCATGGTTCCCCCCTGGAAAAACAGCACACCTAGCATCCAGGAAATGCATTTTGCCGAGCGCGGGCCGGTAACGAATTTTTCCGTCATAAACTCTGCAAAGGCGTGAGCCGCCCCCGTTTTAGACCAGATCCCCAATAATCCGCCAAGCAGCCAAAGGTAGAGCAAAAGTAATGAGGCAGCACCTTCGGTAGACAAGTTTGGGATCAATACTTTGTCAGTGAGGTCGTAATTACCAAGCATAATGGCGCCCGAGACAATCCCGGCAAATAGAGCGGTCAGAGGCTCTCTTGTTAACAAACAAAGTGCTACCGTGACAAAAGCGGGCAGCAGCGACCACAGACCAAAATGAAAAGCTGGTTTGAGGAGTTTAACCTGTCCGTCTTGGTCGACCCATTGCTGACCCAATTCGGGCGGCTGGCCATTACTTAAATTAGCTTGGTTTAAAGGTGAAGATGCATAGGGCACTATCTGCTCAATAGTGAGCTCCTGGCCTTTGAACATGTAGGACAGTCGGCCCTGTTCATTGTCGTACAGGTCATAAACGTAGGATTGTTCAACCCAGACTTTTTGCACCTTGCTGTTGATAAATTGCGCCGCGATTAGCGCCAGCAAGAAGATAGCAAATGCGAGTTTCCCCGAGTTTTGCATTGCTGTGGTTCCCCTATTATTGGTGTTATCAGAACAAACTAGCAGCTTATGAAAGTCGTGTATTTTAACTATATTGTAAAAGACTATAGCCTGAGGTTATGAGTTGTAAACAATCCGGTAATGGATTGTTGCAATTTATATTGCCAAGGTAAGGGTCTGATAAAAGAATTACAGGAGTAGGCAAAGTTTGTTTTGTTACCGAAGCCCACTAAAAAAATACATAAAACACACCTGCACAATAGTGCTAGCGGCGATAGCGTTGGCGCCTGCTGCAGCTTATCCCTGTGAGTTTGACCAGGTCACTTTTGACAATGACTTTGCCGGTGCCAGCTCTGATAAAATGATTGAGTCTTGCCAGAGCAACTCACAGAATAAAATTGAAATCGTTTTAAAACCCGAAAACACACCTATAAATAACAGCCCCTGGTATGCGTTTAAACTTTCCAGTGAGGAGAAAAAGCAGGTTGAAGTCGCGATTAGGGTCATCGACGGCGACAACCGTTATCCCCCCAAGCTGAGTAAAGACGGGCAGCACTGGGAAGGTGTTGAGTATGTAAAAGATAAAGAAAAGCTGGTCTTTACGGTCGCTCTCTCCAAACAACCCATTTTTATTGCAGCACAAGAAATCATCACGAACCAGGACTATAATGAGTGGGTTAACCGGCTTGCCGAGAGTTCTAACACTACGCAAAGTGTCATTGGTGAGTCTGTTCAAGGCCGGCCCATAAATGCACTGGAAGTAAGAGGCAATCGGCAGGCAAACGAGTGGTTAGTAATACTAGGTAGGCAACACCCGCCCGAAATTACTGGCGCGCTGGCGTTATTTCCTTTTACTGAGAATCTTTTGTCAGATAGCTCTGTCGCGAAATCGTTTCGGAACAGGTTTAACATTCTCATCGTGCCTAATTTAAATCCCGATGGCGTGCAGATGGGGCATTGGCGTCATAACGTTAACGGCGTCGACCTTAACCGCGACTGGAAAAAATTTGCGCAGCCCGAGGTACGGGCGGTGCATGAACACATTAATAAGTTGGTCCAGGCCGGTGGCAAAATGGCCATGGCAGTGGACTTTCACTCTACCCGCAGAGACATTTTTTATACTATGCCCAACGACTTCGGTATGGAGCAAAGATACCTGGTTAACAATTGGCTGAAGGCAGTTGATAAACAATACAAAAACTTCAGCGTGATTCAAAAGCCAGGAAATAATCCTGGCCTGGGCGTTTTTAAGCAGTATTTCGCCGACCACTATAAGGTTCACGCCATTACTTATGAAATGGGCGATAACACTGACAGAGCGTTTATTCACGACTTTGCTATTGATGCGGCTAATCAGTTAATGAAGACCATGATGATGGATAATCAGGAGTTGCAGCCATGAATAAAGTTGTCCTATTACTCCCTTTAATCTTTGCATCAACACTTGGCATTCAGGGTTGTAGCTCGAAAACAGCGTCCGTCCTTAAAGCCGACACGCTGATTCAGAACGGCAAGGTATACCTAGGTGATTCGAGTGGTGAAAAAAACGTCGATGTGGCAATTTGCGGCGAACTTATCTGCGGTGTGTTTGAAGCCGGCCAACAGCAGATATCGGCGAAGACCATCATTGACGCCAGTGGCCAAATTGTTAGCCCAGGGTTTATTGATCCCCACACACATAGCATGGACGAGCTGCTAAGTAATGATAAAAACCATAATTTAAATTATATAACTCAAGGCGTAACTACGGTTGTTAACGGCAATGATGGGGGCGGCGATTATCAGATTGCTAAGCTGGCACAGCAGCTGGAAGATAATGGAATTGGTACCAACGTTGCGCTTCTGGTTGGTCACAATCGGGTGAGAGCCGCGGTGATGGGAACGGAAAACCGCACCGCCAGCGATGCAGAAATAAAACAAATGCAGACGTTGGTTGATAATGCGATGAAAGAAGGCGCACTTGGCTTGTCTACAGGGCTTTATTATGTGCCCGGCAGCTACGCCTCTACTGAAGAGGTTGTCGCCTTAGCGGAAACAGCCGCTAAATACCAGGGTATTTATGACACCCATCTAAGAGACGAGGCCACGTTTAATATTGGTTTTATAGCCGCATTGGAAGAGGCGATTCATATTACAGGTGAGGCTGGTATACACCTCCACCTTGCCCATATTAAAGCCCTTGGCGTTGATGCCTGGGGCCTGAGTGAGGCCGCGATTAATATCATCGAATCCGCGCAGGAGGCCGGGGCCAGTATCAGTGCCGATCAATACCCCTGGTTAGCATCGGGCACAAAATTACATAACGCTATTATGCCAAAATGGGTCATGGCCGATTCGAAACAGGCCTTCTATGACAGACTAAATAATCCGGAGCTGAAGGCAAAGTTGGTAGCGGAAATTTCGGAAAATATCCGCCGTAGAGGCGGTCCAGAGGCATTATTAGTCACCGCGTTTGACGATACTAATCTGGTTGGTAAAACCTTAAAACAGTTGTCTCAGGAACTGGGTTTGCCCCCCGCAGAAGCGGCGATGAATCTCGTTCAGAGGGGCCCAATACGAGTGGCGTCCTTCAACATGTCTGAGTCAGATTTAGCCAATTTTATGAAGAAAAGCTGGGTGGTCACTTCCTCTGACGGCACCAATGGTCATCCAAGGAAATATGCCAGCTTTCCCAAAAAGTTTGAAACGTATGTCAAAGACAAAAAGTATTTGAGCATTGACGAGTTTATTACCCGTAGCTCAGGTCAAACGGCCAACGTTTTAGGCATTGAGCAGCGAGGTTTTATCAGGCAAGGGTACGCAGCTGATATCATAATCTGGGATGAGAATGCGTATCAGGCTAATGCTGATTTCTCTAACTGGAATCTTCTGTCCACAGGTCTTAGCGAGGTTTGGGTGAATGGGCAGCGGGTCATAGAAAATGGACAGTACAATGAAGAGTTAGCAGGCAAGTTTGTCGCCAAAGAAGTCGAATAAAAGTGACCATTTAACTGCATAGGGGCGAAGGAGCCATTGGGTGCTTTCGCCCCTTTTTTCATTTATAAAGGCCCGAATACCTTTCACTCAAACGGTCAAAAAGGAGACGTTAACCTTTCGCTATATGGTACCTAATAAAGGGAATTACTCTAAATTTCTGAAATGTTCCATAGTTAAAACATGGGAGGGCTATACATCAAACACCAGCTCTTTCTGGGAAGATGCGATTAAGTCTATCATCACTCAGTGAGTCCTGAAGGACTATAGACCTGTTCGCCCCTTCTCTGGCTATCGTACACTACTAACAATGAGGAAAAGAGCATGATTACGTCAGATTCAAACACTGAACAAAAAAAACAAACCAGACAAAACCAGCAACAGGAAGAAGCGTTACACCGCAAAAAAAACGACAATGCTAATGCCTCTGAATGGAATGAAGATAGTTATGAAGATAATGCGTGTTTTGTATTGGGTTACAATTAACAACTAGTACGTAACTATTTGGTACTGGTTTAAGCTCAGTTAATATATTGACTACCTGAATTATTTATACACCACAATAACGCGATACAACAACCAACAGAGAGCACATAGAAAGCGATAATGAGCCAAATTATTTACCCGACAACTAATCTGTATGCGACAGAAACATTGACTATTGAACGTGGCGAAGGCGCATACGTTTTTGATAATCAGGGCAACAAGTACATTGAAGGGTTGGCGGGCCTGTGGTGTACATCCTTGGGATACAACAATAAAGAGTTGATAGAAACTGCCACAGAGCAGATGAGCCGTTTATCGTATTCTCACATGTTTGGTGGAAAAACACACCAGGTCGGCATGGACCTGTCAGAAAAATTGGCGCAAATGGTGCCGATGGATGACGCTAAGGTGTTTTTCGGTAACTCTGGCAGTGATGCCAACGACACGCACATTAAAATGCTGCGTTATTACTTTAATGCCATTGGTAAGCCTGGGAAATACAAAGTTATCGCCAGAGAGCGTTCGTATCATGGTGTCACTGTCGCGTCCGCGTCACTCACTGGACTGCCACCAAACCACACGCATTTTGGGTTACCGTTTGAATCATTAGGTGTGTTGCGGACTGATGCGCCTCATTACTATCGAAATGCTTTTCCTAACGAGTCTGAGGCGGAATTTGTAGATCGTATCGTCAACAATTTAGAGCGTCTCATAGTGTCTGAAGGGCCAGAGACCATCGCGGCTTTTATCGCTGAGCCGATTACAGGTGCAAGCGGTGTTATTGTTCCACCGGCAGGTTATTACCAGAAGGTTCAAGCGGTACTTAACAAATACGATATATTGTTTTGGGCTGATGAAGTGATCACAGCCTTTGGGCGCACTGGTAGTGACTTCGGCTGCAATACCATGGGAATTAAAAAGCCCGATATGATGACTTTGGCGAAGCAGCTTTCTTCTGCATACATGCCAATCAGTGCCTCGGTTATTAAAGGTGAAATGTTTGAGGCCATTAAGCAGCAAAGCCGAGATGTTGGTGTCTTTGGCCATGGGTATACCTATAGTGGTCATCCTGTTGCATGTGCCGTCGCCCTGAAGACGCTTGAGATTTACCTAAGAGATGGTGTGTTTGAGCATGCTGAAAAAACAGGTAACTACATGCAATCCAAACTGAAAGTGTTTGAACAGCATCCACTGGTTGGTGAGGTTAGAGGAAAGGGGATGATTGCCGCCATCGAGCTGGTGGCGAACAAAAAAACCGGGGAGCCTTTCAAGGACGGTGCGGTGGGTAGTTATGCTATGCAGGTCTGTCAGAACAACGGCTTGATTTGCCGTACGGTGGCGGGATCCTCTCTGGCATTGTGTCCGCCTTTGATTGTGACTGAAGCGCAAATCGACGAAATTGTTGAAAAAATGCGCGTGTCACTTGATCAAACGTTAGCGTATGTATCACCCTCCAGGCGCTAAGGATACTGCCCGCCGAGACTGTTCATGCTAGATTGGGTTCTTACTCAAACTGGATGTTGACACGATTAAAGCGCGAGCATTAGGGGGTTCGATATCGACGATTAACCAGACATTAAGGGCGGCGTTAGGTGGCGCGTATGTGAATGATTTCATCGAAAACGGGCGCATCAAACGTGTTTACGTGCAGGCCGAAGACAAATACCGCATGCTGTCGGAAGATATCAACGACCGGTATGTACGCAACGAAAAGGGCGGCATGGTTCAGCTTAAGGAGATTGCTTCCGGTGAGTGGACGTACGGTCCGCCCAAGCTTACCCGTTTTAACGGTAGCTCTTCCCGTGAAATTCAGGGCTCGACCACGCCAGGGATAAGTTCAGGAGAAGCGCTGCAGGAAGTGGAAAGTATTGCAGACTCACTGCCTGACGGTATAGATATCGCCTGGACGGGGTTGTCGTACGAAGAAAAGCAAAGTGGCAATCAACCCCTGCTGCTTTACAGCATTACCATTATTGCTGTGTTTATGATCCTGGCGGCATTATATGAAAGCTGGGCGATCCCGCTGGCAATCATGCTTACGGTGCCGTTTGGTATTTTTGGTGCGGTGCTGGCTACCTGGCTTACCGGACAAGCCAATGATGTGTATTTTCAGGTGGGCCTATTAATGACAATTTGACTGGCAGCAAAAAATGCCATTCTTATTGTGGAGTTTGCCCAGCATAACGTAAATGAGGGCATGGAACCTTTTGACGCGGCACTGACTGCGGTGCTACAACCAATTGGCAATCAGGGATAAACATTCTTGATGTTGAATCTGGCGAAGAGTATCGAGGCATGTTTAGTTTAGATGGAAAGCCCGATGACTTAAAAATTCATTGGGAAAATAAATACACACTTGTCATATCTAATTTCCCTTTAGAAAACCTATTATGGTTTAACCAGAAATATAAGTCTGGAGTGAAGCTCAAACTAACAAATTAAGAGCGATTATTCTTAATGAAAACTTGAGTTTCCACTATTCAACAATTAACGCAAATAGAGCCTTAAATTCACCTGTTTCTTTTTCTACACTTCCTTCAGTCATGAATTACTCCCTTTGTTAGACTTTATACTTTTAGATCTCATTTAAAGCATTGTGATATAAATTGGGCAAAAAGTATCTAGTTATTGGATGCTAGCCATCAAATCGTGATGCGTCACATTTGCTTGAGTTGCTAATTAATTGCTTCTGAGCCTCTCTGAGACTATTTGACATGGCTACTCCCTAATTTGCATACAAGCTTATCTTTATTCGGTTTATTCAATTTTAGTTTCAGGAAGGTGAGGAAATTTTTTCGCAATCTTCTCTTTTGACCGCTCTCTGAATGAACTCATAAACTTATCCAATCTCGCCTTATCTTCGGGCCGAGGATTTTTGCTTGATAAAATAAAGCTTAATGGAATTTTTGACACTCTAGCCATATGCACCTCTTAAGTCTGTTCCGGCCGATGCTCTGCTGTCCAAATCGGGGAGTATTTTATACGAAAATAGACACAATCATTCGGGTATAGCAATGACAAATCAACTCTATTGTACCTTCCTCTATAGAATACTACAGTGCGATTCGGTCAACAAAATACACCATTTTCTAAACGGCCAATCAACTCCAGAACTTCGCTTGTCCCTGCGTAAGTCGATATCATCGTGATAGGTTGAATGCCATTCAAGCCACGTGAGGGGGACTTTAGCCACGATATAGCTTTGTCTTTATTACCTTCGAAGAGTATGACTCCTGTATTAATCATCTGAATAAGGCGAATTACTTTCTCGCTCTCACCAACACTTAACCTTCCTGTGTTTGCGCGACGACTAAGTGTGGATAACGAAATATCGAGTAATCCAACGAATTCTGAATTGGTCATATCAGCGTAACTGGCAACACGTATATAAATGGAATACGGTAAACCGCTGGCTATGGCCTCTTCAAGTCGGCATCCTCGCGGCGGAATGTCAATAATGTCCCATACAGTTCGCTTTTTCTCTCTGTTAGGCGTGTACGTAAGCATAATACACTCTCACAATGCATTTTATCGTATACAACGTTATCAAGAAATCTAATTGGCGGCGAGGTATTACGTCCTACCAACGTGGATTTAATCCCTCATTTTGCTCGAATGCTCTGATAACTTCCTGCGGCCCGAATGGGTGAATAACTGCGCAGTCGAAATGCTAGCGTGCTCAAACATTTCGTGTATTGGACGTCAATCATCTCTGTAATCTAGCATCGTTGTCCATGTGTTATGCGATATAGCTCATACACATGAAAGTAACGTAACTAAAAAATAATTCAAAATAGAGCGAAAAGCGTACCCACAGCCCCAACCTTGCGGGCAAACTTTAGCGGGAAAAGCATAGGTTGTGGGCAAACTAAATTGTCTTTTCACAAATGTTTTCGTGGAATAGTTTCGAAGACAGTTTTGCCAATTCGAAGACAAGAAGATTTTATTTAAAGCGGTACAGCAAGCTAACTAAATAAGAAATATAAGAATATTTTTGTCTTCGATTCTTGGTTCGTTGATACCGCTCCATATGAAACGTTAATGTCGGAATGTTGTGGTTTTTAATGCTTCTATCTGCTCAGGGCTGAAACCACTGCGAAGTAATTCAAAATCACAGAGTTCAACAGCATGACACGTTGGGCAACCACGCGTATTGATAACCACAGCCTCGCCCGTTTTATCGGTCCCCATCCCTATGTGGTGCTGTCGTGTCATGCCAATATTCCAGAGCCTCACCTTTTCCTTTTTTACGCCTGATGCGTGATCTCAATACACTCGGCACTGGCGGTTGTGAGTTTCATATCTTTTACATTGATATTGATGAGAAAGCCGGCTTCCTACACCGCAGGTGGATCTGATAGGAAGTCACTCGTTGTGGTTTGATGAAATTGCAGAAAGGTACGAAAAATTGTATCAATGCTGAAGATAAACCTTCAGTTATCTGTATTTCACGTATTGATACATCGCCGTAGATAAAGCCTTTTAGGGACAAAGATTAACTGTTGATCTTTAAGAACATGGGTTTACCATACCCCTAAAAAGCGAAAACCCGAGAGGGACTGTTGTCTGTCTCGGGTATCTAGATAGATTGTTGAAGGCGCATGATAATAAATCAGAGGGACCGTTCAACTGCTCTAACAAGGATTCTAGTAAAATATGGCAGAAAGTCAAGTCCCGTATACCTATAACAACAGTGGCGAATTGAAGTCTAACTTATCGGAAGAACGATTTAAGCCCTTTCTGATGAAGGCAGGCTTCAATGAGGAATATGCTTTTAATCTATATTTATACAATGCAAGACTTGCTAAGTCCTTCTTGTATCCATTACACATCTTGGAAGTAACGCTTCGCAACAAGATGAGCGGTATTTTTTCTACTCTTTACGGTCCGGATTGGCCACGCTCCACCACCTTTCGAGGCGAGCTAAGTCAACAGAGCGAAGATGCGTTAGATAAGGGGATCCAGAGGGCGAAATCTCATGACACAGAAGACATCGTGGCAACCCTCACGTTTGATTTTTGGTCAAATCTTTTTCGTTCGGAGTATGACAGGCCATTTTGGCAGTCAAATATGCAAACATTACTGCCAAACACGACCAAAACACGGCATGAATTTCAGCAGCATGTCAAAGATCTGAATAGATTTAGAAATCGGGTCGCCCATCATGAGCCAATATATGGTCTAAATATTTCCAAATATCACACAGACTTACTCGACGTCATTAAGTGGATAAGCAAAGAAACGCATGACTGGACGAAGCATCATTCAACCGTCAATGGTATTTTACGTACGTCACCTAGCGCCAATGGTGAGCCGAAACCACATTTTGGCGAACGGTGTGATAACCAATTTTTGAGAGTCGACAACACCACGACACTGAACGATATCCCGAGCTGTCGATTTTATTATTATGACGGCGATGTGCCGCTGATCATTGAAAAATCGCACCTTCTCGATTTTATGCTCCGAAACAAAGAGTGTGATGGCACTTTAATGCTGGACTTAACGGAAATTACCTTTGGTGAGATCATTAGCACCCTTCAGCTGCCGTCAAACACTCAACGGTGTGGAAGTACTGAAAGTTTAATAAAAGCGAAACAGATATTTAAGCAGCGAGGCATTGATTACATCATCGTTGAAGAAGCGAGTAATGTTGTTGGCATCATAGCGAAAGCGCATAGACAATATTAATAAAGGAACGTAAGCCCAATAAAGCAACGTTCCCTTCCGTTATTCGGTTAACCAAAATGCTTTTGCCTATGACAATTGGGGCATAATGCGATTGCATTTTCCAAGGTATCTTCCCCTCCATGGGCCAACTGCTGAATGTGGTGCACTTCTAGATAAGGGGAGCCATCTTTTCTTCGCGAAAAAGGAGCAGGGTTCTTGCACGATCCACAAATGCCCTTGGCACGAAAGAGGACTTCAGCCACCACATCTGGGTTACGTTGAAGTACGCTCACTTCAACAATGGAGGTCTGTGGGATTTTAGGCGCTTTTTGCAATCGACGTTGCCGCTCTTCAGCGGAACGTTGCTGAGCACGGACAACGTCTTTCTCAAAGTCTTTGTCTATGTCAGAGAGTACCACCGCTTTTGGGGCGAGCAGTGCCGATAAAATATGCCTGACGTCGGTTGAGATAGGAGCTCTGAATGACACGCCTTGCGCACAGAAGTGGCGCTTAAAATTGCTCCAATTCTTATTCCCTCTTGTTTCATGGGGAAGTAACTCGCTAAGTACCCATTCATCCAGTGTGATTGATTTATCGGGGACGGTCTCTTCTCGGAGATGAAAGCGTAAAGGACGATTAGCGGTGGGCTCATGATATCGACCTGTCACTTCGTACAACCCACACAGTTCAAACGTGGGCTACTCTTTTAGTTTTTGAATGATAAAGACTTTATCGTTCGGTTGTACGCGTTCGTACTTCCATCGTTGCTTCTCACTCAGTCCGTAGCCCATGTCAGTGGTAAATGCTGAAGTATTTTCAGGACCATGATAAGCATAATAATAGTGAGACATAACCTCTCCATGTCAGGCGTTTTTCAACATATTGCATATTGCATCAACGCCAATGAAATTGGAAAAGCCGGAATATGCGAAAATAAAGTAAAGCGGACTATATCTTAATGTGAAAATAAACAACAGGTTGGTGGGAAATGGCTACACGTGCCGTTAAAAAAAGCAAAAAATAACGCTACCCAAGAAACGTTGCGTGAACGCGCCAAAAAGATAAGTTTTAAACGCGTCAAACATGCAGAACTGTGCTTGAAAATGTATTAAACATAATGTCTTTTACGGTTTCTTCTTTAATACCAAGTATTTTTTATCTCTTGATAAGCATGACAAGGCAAGTTTGCATACCTTAAAGTTCGTACAAACACGTCTTCGTTTTAATTTGAGATTTGTGCAAGTTTTTAAGGCGATAGCAAAACAGCTGCGTAGAAACTTTGTCTTCGTTACAGTTAAAAGAGTTCAACAGATGAAGATGTATCGAAGGCGGTCTTTCCTTTTTTCGAACTGAAAAGGCTCAAATTTTGATAGTTAAGCCTAAAATAGAGGCTGTCTTCTTTATAGCAAAGCTATTTAAAACCACCACTGCAATACCAGTTGGTTTTGTTCAAGGCCTGATGCATAGCGGTTCTCTGCGTT
>CENT01022912.1_pt1 | contig 27996 bp, 23 predicted proteins | sample 530141 | NCBI WGS metagenome assembly CENT01 (sample SAMEA2591074, study PRJEB7988) | marine metagenome | isolation source: saline water (ENVO:00002010), including | reverse complement strand
AATAAAGATCTGGCTCGTAAGCAGAAACGTAGACTCTCTTACTATGCAAATGTTCTTGTTGTTAAAGATCCTGCCAACCCTCAGAATGAGGGACAGGTTATGCTTTACAAGTTCGGTAAGAAAATCTTTGACAAAATCAAAGACGTTATGCAACCTCAGTTCGAGGATGAGACACCAGTAAATCCTTTTGATTTCTGGGAAGGTGTAAACTTCAAATTGAAGGCACGTCAGGTTGACGGATATCGCAACTATGACAAGTCTGAGTTTGAAACAACTCCTACTCCTATCGCTCCTGAAGATGCAGACATTGAAGGTCTATGGGGAAAGCAACACTCTCTTGCAGAGATCGTTGATCCTAAAAACTTCAAGTCTTATGATGAGTTGAAGCAAAAGCTGAATATGGTCTTGGCTGGTGGTGCGAAAGTAACTACTGCTGAGAAAGTGGCAGAACAAACTGGAGATGTAGAAGATCAAATCTTTGTTGATTCGACTCCTTCAAAACCTGCCGTTTCAGTTGCGTCTAATACTGACGATGATGAAGATGACACTTTGTCATACTTCGCCAAGTTGGCTGAAGACGACTAATTCAGGAATCTACCTCCTCTTGGGTAGACACTGGGTAAAACGAAGCGAATATTGTTCGTGAAGAGTTTATGGGGAGACTTCGGTCTCCCCTTTTTTATCCCACAATTAATTTCGGAAGTCTGCCTTGAGAACCAGTTAGATAAGAATTGTCTGGCATATTGGTTCTAGGTAGAACTGCACTCACACTGATGTTTGGTGCAGGTTGTGGTGGAACATTCACATTAGGTGGCATTTGTGGTGGAACATTAACTTGCGGAACCATTGCTGCTACTTCTGCTTCATTTGCTTCTTCTGTTTGTGCTTCGATCGCTGTTGAACTTTGAGGTACAGGAGCCATTGGCTCTTCTAGATCAACTGCTCCATATTTTTTCTCATATTGAGCAAATGTTCTATCAGCTTTTCTGGCGTCTGCGTCGCCAAACCAATCAACGTCACCGCTATTGTCTAGTGCTTTTTGCAGTTCTGCTTTTTGTCTCATTTTTTCTTCGTTATTCAGGTCTGACGCATCAATCTTCTCAACTAAAGACTCAAATTTCTTTGTATTCAATGCTACCTTTGCAGCGTCTGCTTCAGCTTCTTGTTCATCATTATCAAACCCAAATAAATTGGTTACACCTGTTGTAACACCTTCTTCAAACGCTTCAACTTCATCTCCAAATCCTGCTGCTTCCAGACCCATTGTTCCTAAATCATAAACGGTTGCTGCTAATGCCAACCCACCTACAATTGGTGCTAGTGGACCAGCAGCTGCAGTTGCTGCTGCCCTTGCTGCTGATTTAGCTGCAAATGTAGCACCCTTTTTCGCCACTTGAGTGCCGACCTTATCTGTTGTTGCCTTCGCTACCTTTTTCTTTACATCTGGTGTTTTTGTTTTCTTCTTTTTATCTTTATCGTCTCTTTTTTTCTTTGTGTCGTCGTCTTGGTCTTGCTTGGCGAGTCTATTTTTTCTCAAGTCGTTAAGTTTTTTCGCGGTGTATAGACCTGCTACAGCAGAAGTAGCAGCAACAGCTTTTGGAGCAGTCGTGTCAGGTTCATCACCAACAGAAGACTGTGCACCTTTAAATGCAGCAAACAATGTTAACAAGCTGGCTGATTTAGTGCCTAAATCTCCGAGTAATTTTATAATCGTATTACCCTGATCTTTACTCAGTTCTTCATCGTCGCCTGAAAGTTTCTTTTTGATATCTTCTTCAGATGGTGGAGGTGTTTGTCCTCCAGACGTCACTTCTTTTTTAGTATTTTGTTCTATGTCTTTGAGTAATTCAGATTGTTTGGCTAACTCATCAAGAGATAGTTCTGATGCAGCTTGAAGTTCTCCAAATAATGCAGTAACATTACCTTGGGGAGTTTGTGGAGGTTTACCAGCAGAAGCACCAGCTTGTGACTTTATGGATTGAAAACCATTCTCCATTGAAAGTGGAGAAAAGGTTACGTTCTCTTTGTTCTGACTGATCAGATCAGGAAAACCTATTACGTTATCTCCTGATTGCTTCTGTAAATTCGGTTTTATCGCTTCATTTGCCATTGTTCTTTATCTCTGTTTAGCAGCATCTGCTTTTTTCTTTAGATGTTCAACCAACATAGCAACGTATACTTCCCTCTCCCATGGCATCATTGACTCAATCTCTGTCAATGAATAATTATGTTCTTGCATCAATAAAAAGTTCGTCTTGAACAGATTCTGCAAGGTCTCGTGAGAGAGGCTTAGACGAAAAAATTTTCGTACCCATCAATAACTACTGTATTGTCCTTTTTGCATGCCTTACATTTGAAATCAATCGTATGTAAAAGTGTTGGCATAGTTTCATAAAAATTCCGTATTGCTGCAAAATGTTTTACTGAAAAACCTTCGATGAAATCAAGTCTTTCCTCTAAAGGACTTTCTTGGAATTCAATCACTTCATCATCATGATATATGGTTTTAATACAGTCTGCAGTCACATCATAAATTTTTTCAATATCGTCTCCAAGAAGCATTTCAATATCTTTTACTTTTGGATAATTCATTTCGATTATCATATTGTCGCTGACTTTTACTTGGTTGCTATGTCCTTTGCTCTTTTTGATTTTTACATCGTCAAGATTGAACACAACATCGTTTTCAACGCCACATTCTCCGCACTTTGATATAAGAGGGATTACGTTTGAAACTGACATACTTCTGATTTCCAAGAACACCTTTTGTAAATCAAAAATTGGTAGTTTCTCACCATCAATCTTACCGAGAGAACAGTTTGTTACAATTTGTTGAACAGCACCAATCATGTCACCTTTGTCCGAAGACTCTGCCGCCATGACCAATAACTTTTCTTCTTTTACAAGGAAAGGTCTAAATTTAAACTTCTTTCCTAATGATGATATATTAATATCGAATGTTTGCACATCAATTTGTGGTAGTGCCATTATTTACTCCTAAAAATCAAAAAGGTCTTTGAACCCCTTACCATCGTTTTTAAACATATTGACCAGTCGCTTAATATTACCGAGTGGTCCACCGCCTTCACGGAATCCTTCTTCAATTGTGTCTGATACCCAATACTTGTAAGCAAATGTGACCGATACTCTTGCTGGAGAATCAGCTGCTTGCGATAATGGCGTCAGGTTTACAAGTCTTGGGAATGCCTCTTTAAGACACCACTTTCCTGTTCTGTTATCGCCACGATCTAATGTGTATATCTCGACATCAGCAGTATAATCTTCATAGAACCCAACCTCTTTTGAGATGGGGTCTACTTGGGTGTTTGCTATCCAGTCTTCAAAAAACTCTCTCACGCCCCATTGAGTGTCAACATAAAAACCAAATGTTGCATTGTCACCAAAGAATTCGACACCATGGACGCGATACTCAGTCCAGTTGCCGATCTTTGTTGGAACGAAAGATGAAATTAATCCAGGAATTGCTGCTTCTTCGCAAAGCAGTGATACGCTTCTCCCATTTTTTGACCGTCCAGGAGTTGTAATCACAACCTCAAATCTGGCTGAACGAGCAAGATCTTCTTTTCTTATTTTTGCAAGAAAATCGTTTAATTGAAAATTAGCCATTGACCATATTCCTCGAATCCCTGAATACTTGTTGTTTTGTTGCACCCACGAAATTATCAATCGGAAGAAATATTGTTGCCTTCCAGTCTTGTGGGTTCACTTTATAGAATTGTGTTATGACGTGTTGTGACAGATATCTTTTCACACATGGTTTGACTTCATTGCCAACACTCTTGAGTAATGACCAATTATATCTCATCTTTGTTTCATCACCGATAGTTTTATCGTTTGCTGTTTCCATCAACTTCCCCAAGAGTTGTGCTCTCATAAGGAACGGAAGGTAATGCAAATTCAACCCATAGAATCCACCAGCTGTTGGCTCGAAAGGAAGAACCAATGGAAAGGTGTCATAGTATGGGAGTTTCTTTTTATGTTTTGGGTCATACCTATAGAGATACATGCTCCCAACTTCTATTCTCGGTGCGACTTCAAAAACATCTGAGCGCATTGCAGCTGAAGGCGTGTTGATGTTGGACGCCAACTGTTGCACTTGCCTCTGATACCATTGCATAGATCTGCGTTGGTCGTTCGAGTTTGCTCTAATCTGTTCAAAAGGATTTGCCATATCCTTATTTATACGAGATACCTAATTCTTTTTCGGTGATTATTTTGAATTCCCACCCATTATCAAGACAAAACTCAGTTGCACTTTGCCATTTTGCTAAATTAGTGCCATATTGCTTCACTTCTTCAATGAATCGTTTTGTCTTTCTTTTGGGGACTTTTGGTTCTTGGGTAAACCGAGACGGTTTTATTTCTATGAGATACTTCTTTCCATTCAGTTTCATATAGAAGTCAGGGAAATATCTATGGACTCGGTTGTCAACTGGAGATCTATATGGTATTGATAACTCCTCGGATCCCCACTCTATGATATTTTCGTTCTGATCACACCACTTCATAAATTTAAGCTCATATGATGAGCGATAAATAATATTGGAGACATCTCCACAATATTTTTTTGGATTGGTGGGTTTAAAGCGACCCTTGTAAACATTTTTTGAATATGGCATTATAAATAAGAAAACTAATATACCTATTTATAGAGAAGTCGAATGACTACACCTGAAAAGACTGCTAATACGGCTACAGAAGAAAAGAAGAAAAAGAGAAAGACTAAAATCTATCGCTATCCTTCTAATATAGGTTCTGACGAACAGCCACACGCCATAAATTTTTACATCTTCAGAACTGAGAGTTCTGAAGAGGTGATACAAAGAAGATCTGACCTACAAGCAAGAGTCGAGGCAGACGATAAATCTGCTTCAAAACAACTTGCAGTTGAAAATGATAGAACTCAATTCCTTGCCCTTACTGGTGGAACATTATTTGGTGTTCTTGCTGGTGGAGCAGTTGCGACAAAAGTTGGCGGTTTAAGTGGGACTGCTGCAGGTAGTGGTATGGCGTTTGCAAGCGGTAAGGCTGCAACAGAACTTATGTTGGCTGCTGGTGCTACTCAAGCAAGAAGTACAAAGAAAATAGATTCTTCAATATCCCTGTATATTCCAAATTCACCGCAAGCAAAATATGGTGCTGAGTTTAATGTCGAGAACCTTGGAACAATTATGGGTGGAGGTTTGGGCAACGAACTTGGTATTCAAGATACATTTAAGAAAATGCAACAACAAGAAGACATAAAGGGTATGCTAAAGGTTGCAGCTGACAGTCCTATGGGCAGTGTTCTCGCAAGAACTATATCGAGTGCAGGCAACCTACCAAGAGAACTTGGTCTTGGAGAATTAAATGTCTCTGGCGCAGTTAGATCAGCCACAAGAACAGTTCGCAACCCATACAAAGAACAAATATTTCAAACAATGGGTTTCAGAAGTTTTGCATTTGAATATAAGTTTGCACCAAGAAACGAAAAAGAACTCAGAGACGTTATGGAGATTATCAAACTATTCAAGTCCCATATGCACCCCGAGAAAGATCTTGGTGGGTTGTTCTTCACGTTCCCATCAGAGTTTCAGATAGAGTATGTTTATAAAAACAGACAAAACACATATCTAAATAAAATAGCACCATGCTTCCTCACAGATCTATCAGTCGACTATGGTAATGGTGGCACGTTCACTACATTCAAGGATGCAAGAGGTGCGCCTTCAGAGATAACTATGAGTATGGCATTCAGAGAAACAGAACTGTTGACCAAATCTAAAGTAGAGGAAGGTTTTTAATGTTTAAATTATTCCCAACTATGGGTTATGTTGTTGATAACCGAGTTGTTGCTGTCACAGATATTTTCAGAAAGATTAAATTATCTTCCTTTGCAACAAACGAACTAGCATTAGTTGATTATACGATCGAAGCTGGTCAAACTCCCGAAGAGGTTGCAGATATCTTATATGATGACCCAAAACTTTTTTGGACAATTTTAGTTATTAATGATATCGTTGACCCATACAATGAATGGTATTATAGCCCAGAAGATTTGGAATTACTTGTTGAACAAAAGTATGGTGCGGGAAACAGCGGAAATACGCATCACTGGATAACATTAGATAATCCCCTTGTTTGCGTGGAATACGATAGTGCGAAGTTGGCTGCAGGAGAAATCAAAGAGGTTTCTCATTTAGAACACGAACAATATGAAAATGATGTAAGGCAGAATATCTCTGTGGTAAATCCCAAATTTATCCAAGACTTTATTGTAGAATTTAGACGGTTAATTGATGAGTGAGACTTTAAACCAACCTGGAGCAGTCCTTATTGAAGAAGCATTTATTGTTTCTCATGATGGGGAACAAATCAGCCTGAAAAACTTTATGGCTGAGGCAGTAATCTATGAGAATATGGAACTAAATGGAATGCATGCAGATATTACCATTATTGATAGTAATGGTCTTATAACAGCTGCACCTATTCTTGGAGAAGAAACAATTGTTTTGGAATTTAGAACGCCAACATTTGAACAAAAATTTAATAGAAACTTTGTTGTTTATGCAATCGAGAATAGAACTCTCAATAATGACCGCGAACAATTCTATACATTCAGGTGTGTGTCACCAGAATTGTATGCGGACACGTTTGTTCGCCTGAATAGTAAGTTTAAGGGATCAACCGATAAACTTGCACAAGATGTCTTTGATCAGATCTCATTATTAAGAGGTAGATCGGCTAAATCACCTAAATCTGAAATTTTCATAGACGATCAACCACATGGGTCTCAGAATTATGAATTTATTGCTAATTATTGGTCTCCGTTTAAATGTTTAAACCATTTGGCTTCTAAGAGTATCGGCTCGGAATCTTTGAAATCAAACTTCAAATTCTTTGAGACCAAAAGCGGTTACTTTTTCACTTCACCAGAGTCCTTGGTTAGAAAACAGAAACACGCTAGAATAGTCTATGATGAATATAATATCCAACAAAATCAAACGGATGTAATTACAGAAGATAATCGTTCTGGTTCGTATAGTTACACTTCTCCTTTTATAAACAGTCGGTTTCATCAGGTTGAGAAACTTTACTATCCATCATTTAAGGATACAATCAAATCGCAGGTCGAGGGATACACGGCAAGTTCTATCTTCTCATATGACTTCACGACAAAACGTATGGCGATGATGAAGTTTGATGGAAGACCAGAATCAGAGGATCTGGGTAAAGAAGATAGAAGATACATCAAAGAAACATTTGATTCTTTTGAAACAATCTCTAAGGTAAATCCAATACCATCTGGCGTTTTGGGTAATCCATTGACAAACAGAACTTTTTCTCCTATGGCAACCTCGCCTTTTGGTTCTAATTTTCACCGTGGCGTTGAACAGATACGAAATACTCTGATCAGAAGATATGGCGATGCAGAGTTACAAGACAATACGATGGAAATCACAGTTCCAGGAAAAACTGATGTCGAAACTGGATTACTTGTTCGATTAATATATCCAAGAACAGTTGAGAAGGGACATAAATCAATTGATAGAACTCAACTCGAAGATCCATATATTTCTGGTATCTACCTTATAACAGGTGTCCGTCATGACATTCAAAATGGTCAACATAATATGACTCTTTCTCTTATGAAAGATAGTTTGGGAGACTTCTAATGATTTATGGTGATTTCACATGGTGGATTGGAACTGTTGAAGATGTCAACGATCCAGAGAAAATTGGTCGCTATAGAGTTAGGATCTTGGGTTATCATACAGAAGATAAATCTGTTCTTCCTACAGAGGATCTGCCGTGGGCGATGACGGTTCAACCGACTTCATCAGCTGCAATGTCAGGTATCGGTGATACAAACATTGGTCTTATTGCTGGGTCTACTGTTGTTGGCTTTTTCACAGACAGCAATGAAACACAGCTCCCTATAATTATGGGATCCATTGGTGGTGTTGATACTGTAAAGGGTAATGGTGAGACTGGGTTCCAAGATCCATCTGCAACGTATCCTCTGAATGGACTTCGGAATCAAGATAAAGGTAGAAATCAGGTAGGTGAATCTTCATTATCCAGATTGGCTCGTGGTGGCGAAACTGCAGAGAAACATATATCTCTTGCAGCCAAACGAGCAATGCGAGTTAAAGACCAACCGTTTGCACAACCTAGTCCAATCGATGGAGAAAATGCTGCATTCCCTGAGGTAAAGCCAGCGACTTGGAGCGAACCACACCCACAAGGTTCTGAGAAATCCAAATCTCAATACCCATACAACAACGTCCACGAATACGAATCTGGACACGTCCAAGAGTTTGACGATACTCCTGGATCTGAGAGGATTCATACCTATCACAAGTCTGGCTCTTTTGTAGAGTTTCAACCAGATGGATCTCGTGTTCAAAAGATTGTTGGTGATGATTTTGAGATTGTTTATGGAAACAAAACATTGCACGTTGAGGGTAATCTAAATATCAATGTGACACGCGGTGATGTCAATATTAAAGTTGACAAAGGCGATGTTATTGAAGATTATGCTGGCGGTATTTACTCAACTATCAGGAAAGGTCGTTACACTAAAATCGCAGGTAACGATATGCTTGATGTTCTGTCTGATCAGAAAATAAACATTAGTGGTAGTAGATACACGGTCATCAACTGCGCAACCTCTGGACCACAAATCACAGTTCCAGTAATTGGTCTAGTTCCAGCAGGTTCTGATATTTTGGTTGTCAAGGGTGCGAAGGCTACACAAATTGCATCCAACGATACCACTAATATTGGTGGAGCAAACTCTGTCACGAGTAAAGGTATTACACAATTCACTGTTGGTGCTATACCGAATAAAGATGGATTTAAGGTTGTGACGGTGGGTAATATTGACTTGGGTGCAGGTTCCGCTTCTCTCTTCAATACAAGCGCAGGTAGAACAGTAATTTCTTCAATACTTGAAACTAAACTTGACACGACTGCTGGTATATGTAACATTTTATCAACAGGCGCGTTGGCTGTTACATCTGCAGCTGCAACATATACTCATGCTGCAACAACATTCAATACCCTGAATTATACAGTGAAAGCGGCTGGAACACTTAAATTGGGTACTACAGAGTTTACAACGGCAGTCGATATTAATGCCGCTGCAATTACGTTGAATTAGGAGAGATAAATGAGCTGTGGCGCACCAAAAGAACTTACTGCCCTTGTTGATGGTATCAATGGTGTTGTAACGACAGTCGAGGCTTCAGTCGCATCATTGCCAGATCGAATTGCCAGCATTCCTGGATATGTTGAAGTGACTATGGCTGTCCAGATCGCACAAGACCTGCAAAAGATGAAGGAATTGCTTGACGATCCTGCAGCATTGCTGGACGCTGCCATACCTTCATTACCACAAGAGTTTCAAGACTTCATTGATGCAGGTAATGCGCTTGTCGGAGAGACATTAGAAAAGGCAGAACTTGTTTCTGGGATGGCTGAGAAATATTCAGATATTGATATTGGGGATCCAGAAGAAATTTTAGACCTGTTGAATGGTCTTGGGGACGATATTGATAAACTTTGTGAGATTGTACCAAATATCCAAACACGTTATGGTGAGTTAATAGAACTTGGTAAACCGCTGACAGGAACTATTGATAGACCGACCAACCCTATTAAGAAACTTGCTTCACCGTTCATTAAGAGATTTGACGAGGTGTTCGAGGAGTTTACGGATGGGTTTGATACACCTGCCGAAGAAGATAAACCAAAAACATTCGATGATATTCATTTAGATGCAACATCAACCTTTTTGGTCCAATAAGGGTTATAAATAACATATGGCTACTACAAATACACCAAAAAGAATCTACAAAGATATCGACATGGCATTCAAACCGAATGTTCTTACAAAAGATGTCAGTAAAAAGGTAGACGTAAATGCTGTCAAACAAGCATTGAAAAATGTTTTGTTGACAAGGAAAGGTGAAAAGCCATTTGAACCAAACTATGGTTCAGGTGTTTACGACCTACTTTTTGAACCGATGGATTATTTTATCGCAAGCGTGATGCAAAAAGAAATAGAGACAACAATTGAAAATTATGAAAGAAGGGTTCGATTAATTGATGTTCAATGTTCTCCAAACTTTGATCTCAATCAGTATGAGGTTAGAATAGAATTTTATGTTATTGGAATAAAAGAGCCACAAGTTTATACGAATGTGTTGGAGAGATTAAGATAATGCCAATAGCAGCACACTTAGGAGATCTCACAACAAACGCACATGGATGCACAACATCAGTTCCAATTGATGATGAGACGCACTTGGTAGCAAACACTGCACTTGCTGCAGGTGTCACCATTCAGGGAAATCCTGCTGCAGTCGTTGGTAGTATACTTACAGACCATACAATAATGGTATCGGGGAGTTGTGTTCCACATGGGGATCCTGGAAGTCAGAAGGTAACGTCTGGAAGCTCAACTGTGAAGGTCGGTGGGAAACCATTAGCATATCAAGGAGCGACAGTATCGTGTCCTGGAACTATAACTGGCGCGGCAGGAACAGTCTCTGTCGGAGCATAAATAAAAATAAAAAGAGTCTAAGATGGCAGTAAAAAAACTAACAGAACTTGAATTTGATCAAATCAAAACAAACTTGAAGACTTTCTTGTCTGATCAGTCACAATATTCTGATTATGATTTTGAAGCGTCTGGTCTTTCTGTCTTGATGGATCTATTAGCATATAACACTCAGTATAATGCGATGTTGGCACATATGGTGACTAATGAAGCATTCCTAGATTCTGCTGTTAAAAGAAGTTCGGTTGCATCTATCGCAAAGACTATGGGATACACGGCAAGATCTGCTCGTGCCTCTGCAGCTGTCATAAATTTAAGTATCACGAATATACCATCTACATATTCTAGTAGTTCTTTTTCTATCACAAAGGAGAGGTCATTCACTGCTTCCTCTAACGGTAAGACATTCAAGTTTTATCCTGATAAAGACTATACAGTAAATAGAACGACTGTCAACGGAGTTGATGGGTTTTATTTCACAGACATGAGAATTGTTGAGGGTGTTCGAGTTGATAACTCGGAGATTGTAGATGCATCTTCTTTATCTGGACCAGTCTTGATGGCTAATCCTGCCGTAGATACAACCACCCTGAGTTGTACTGTTCAAGAAAGTATTTCTGACAGCACATCTGTAACATTCACCTTTTCAGACAATATTCTCGATGTTAAGTCTACTTCTAATGTATTCTATGTCGAGGAATCCCTCAATGGTTTCTATGAAGTAAGATTTGGTGACGGTGTTATTGGTAGGAAACTTGAGGCAGGTAATATTGTCAGACTAAACTATATTGCTGCTTCTGGACCAGCTGCAAATGGTATTAAAAACTTTACACCACCAAGCACATTTATTGGCTCTGGAGAAACTGTCTCACTGACTTTGGTTTCAGAATCTTCTGGTGGTGCGGTTCAGGAAAGTGTCGATAGTATTCGATTCAATGCGCCAAGATTTAATGCAACAAAGAATAGAGCAGTTACAACTAACGATTATCAAGCACTTATCCTCTCAGCAAATCCGAACGTAAAATCAGTTGCTGTCTGGGGTGGTGAAGATAATGACCCACCAATTTACGGTAAGGTGTTCATTTCACTTCAGGCAAAACCTGGATTGGTCATCACACAAGACGATAAAGACAATCTACTTAGAGAAACGATTGAACCAAGACAACCAGTATCAATTACTGCTGAGTTTGTGGATCCAGAATTTACTTATATTGGTTTGAATCTTAGCGTCACATACGATTCTAAAACGACAACGCTCACACAAGGTGCATTGCAAACTTTGGTTCAGAATGAACTGAATAATTACTTCGACACACAACTAAATGCGTTGGATAGGAACTTCTACTATTCTGTTCTTTCCTCTAGATTGGTTCAGTTGTCAAACTCGTTCATTGCTGTTAATATAGAAGTTAGACTACAGAAGCGTTTGACTCCATCTTTAAATACAGCTGTTAAGTATACATTACCATTTAATAATAAGATCCAACCATATTCTGTCTCAAGTGGATTCTTTAATGCTAAAATTGACCGAGCGACTTACTCTGTTTATATTGCAGACGTTCCTAATGATGACGTAGTTGCTCCTGCTTACAATGGTAAAGGTACGATTATTCTCAAAACATCGGATAAAAATGTTATCGTTGATGCAAATGCAGGAACAATAGATTACGACACAGGTAAAATTGAATTCAATGCATTAAATATACAAAATATCCTTGGCTCTTATTCAAATTTGAGTGTAACCTGCCAGCCACACGAAAGTGCAAAAGATATTAAAACTGATGTTCTAAGAAGAACAGCTGAAGTCAGTGATGTTGGTGCTGCTGTTGTACCTACTCCATCAAAGAACTACATCCTAGCCCAAGATAATTCAGCAGCTGATATTCCAAATAACATCAGAGCAGGAACGAAGGTAAGTCTAACCGCAAGAGTTTTGGATAGTTAAACATGGCAAGATCAGCACCGAGATTTAAGAGATTTATCGAATCTATTACCATCACTAATGCAGGTGGTAACTATTCATCGATTCCTACCGAAACAGAGATCTTTATCTCTGCTCCTTCTGGGTCTCCTGAGTCTGATCAGATTCAAGCTGTTGCAACAGTAGATATTCAAAATGGTTCAGTCGCAACCATCACAATGACCAATGTTGGCGATGGTTATGGTGAGACTCCTCAAGTTTATATTCGTTCTGGTATTGGAATTGGGGCATCATCCCTCACTAACACAACAACTGCAGACAGCAGAAGACAAGCTGGATCGTATCCAAACATCCCTATACAATCTATGAAAGCAGGGACAGGGGCATTTGCTAATGTTGTTGTCGATTCGAATGGTGCTGTAACCTCTGTTGATGTTATAACTTCTGGTTCTTCCTATATGGAAGGCGAAACTGTTACAATTCTAGACATCAGTATCGGTGGTGTAGATAACGCGCCAGATATGACATTTACTGTTGCTCAAAATGTTGGTGGTGGTAATGGTGCTATTCTAACTCCTGTTTTACAAACTATTGCCAGAACTCCTGGATATTTCCATGACAATATGTCATATCTGATTGACTCTCAGATTCCAGATTTTGTTAAAACAGATTACCCTAATTTCGCAAGGTTCATCAAAGACTATTTTGCATACATGGATCTTGGACCAGATGAGTTTGAAGATCTTGATGAAAGATATCCAAATAGAGGTATTGTCAAACATCAAGCATCAGATGTCGACTACACCACCGACACCAACCAAGCACCAAACCACCTCATACAAGAGTTGATTGATAAACTTAATCTCGATCACGTCTCAAACGGTTACAGTGGGACATTTACTTCTGACTTCTTAAAACAGTACGCAATTGACTTCCCTGCCACAGCTGAAGTTGACCCAACCATGCTAGTGAAGCATGTTAGGTCTTTCCTTGAATCAAAGGGTTCAAGAAGAGGCGTTGAAGAATTTTTCAAACTGATGTATAATGAAGATGTTGAAGTATTCCTTCCATCTGAATTTATCTTAAGACCTTCTGATGGTATTTACAACAAAGAGTTGACCATTAAGGCATATGCAAATACAGAAACATCACCAGTTCCAGATCCTCTCAGCCTTAGAGGTAAGCGTGTTGATGTTCATTATTACGAATCAACTGCATCTATTACAGCTAGAAAAATAATCAATACTTCTGTTACACGTGTGAAGCAGATCGCTTATACTGCACCAGAAGCATTTGAAATGACTCTCGACCTTCCTGGAGATACGATAATTCCTGGACAGGGTGTTGAGGGTGATTTGACAGCTGTCATTGGCGGTAAGATTGCAACCGTTGGAACTATCGGTGCTGCAGATGCATTGAGAGCTGCAGGAACTTATGATATTGACACTGGCTTCACAACAAGCGGAAACGGAACAGGTGCACAATTTACAGTCGTCGTAAATGGCTCGGGTGCAGCAACAGTAACAGTTGACACAGTCGGTGATGATTACGCACCAGACGAAACAATAACCATTCCAGATTCTCTTTTAGGTAGTGGCGGTGCAGCTGCACTCACATTCAAAGTTGCTACTATTACAGATGGTAAAATTTTCTCAGTAACTATTTCTGATGGCGGTGCAGGTTATTCTGCCAACCCCGCAGTTATCGTGCAGCCAAATGCAGCTGATACTATTACAACTGCAGCAGTTATTGATACAAGATTGACTGATGGTTCTATTTCTAGCACGGTGTTTGTTAACAACGTGAAGGGTCTTGGATACAACAATGTCCCGAATCTAATTCTGAATACTGACCTTGTTAGATCTTGGATTGGTCTTGAGGGTGTTCAAGATACAATTGATAACAAGACTGCATTCCTTACTCGGGTTCTTAATTCTACTTCTCTGAAAACTAATTCTGGAACATCAAACGGTGGGTTTATCGTAGGTGAAACATTTAAGGTTTCAGAGACTGGTGATATTCTTGGTGTGTATGCGATCGATTACTTCGCACAAGACTATACCATCACTGGTATCGATAACAATGCATTAGTACGAGTAAAAACTCTGGATTTAAATAATTATCCAGCAATTCTTGAAGTTATATCAACAGGTACTGGCTTCCAAAGATCCACCTTTGATTTTATTCTTCGTTCAGCGACAGATGAAACAACAACAATAACCTGCTCCACAGGGTTTTCTCATACATATCCAGGAAGTTTTAAGAACTCTCGTGGATTCTTATCTGATGCAAACAAGATTCAAGATAATACTGTTTATCAAAACTTCTCGTATCAAATTAAAACTGCTCGACCAAAAACAGAGTGGGGAGAACTGCTAGACCGTATTGCTCACCCTGCTGGCATGATTGCATGGACTGACCTGCAAATAAATCAACAGGTTGATATGGGCGCAGGGTTTGATGCACAACCAGACATTATTGTATTCCGTCTGTTTGCTGAAATTGAAAATCCATTTGTTCAAGATGCTCCAGCCTTGTTCTTCCACAAACCAGCAATCACTGATTCTGTGGATTGGTCTGATCAGAGAACAGGAGCATCAGATGATACTATCTTATTGTTCCCTCATCTCGGTAAAGTTGAGAGTCCAGAAGTTGATGATGTAGTCGATAAGCTAGACGTTACAATGGCGAAGACTGAATCCGTAGATTTGTCTCAGTTTGTAGAAAAAGATTTTGAGAAGAATAACATTACCGATAGCGTGGACTGGTCTGAAATAATTGACCTCTTAATCGTTATCCTCCGTGAACCAGTAGATTCAGTTGACTGGGCAGAAACTGTCACCTTTGTAGTGGAACTAAATAAGACCGATGAAGTAGATTGGTCACAAATTATTTCTCTGGCTCCAGGACTTGCGAAAACAGAATCTGTTGATTGGGCAGAAGCAGTAGCCAAGGGTGCAGGTAATGCGGTAACTGACGACCCAACTGTTGACGAATCAAATGTGTTACTATTCACAGGTGCATATACCGATAGCGCAGGTTGGGGTGAGGCTGGACAGATTATTGCACAGAACTATGCTGGAGATTACTTTGCCGAAGATTATGTCGGTGAAGTTAGAACTATTTCGTAACTTAGATAAATAATCGTTATAAATACAAAACAAATATATACACATCAACTAGGAGATAAAAATGATTCTTGATGTAGAAAAAATGAATGCGCTGGGGCGTGTTCATATTCAGGTCTTTGATAAAGACAAAAACCTTATTGAAGAGCAAACAGTGAAGAATTTGGTTGTGACCACTGGTCTAAACCATATTGCCGATCGTCTCGGTGCTTCTTCCCCTGCAACTCGTATGTCACACATGGAAGTCGGAACAGGCACAACTGCTCCAGCTGCAGGTAATACCGCACTGGAAACAGCTATTGCTTCTTCTCGTGTTGCGTTGACATCACAAACTGTTTCAACTAACACCGTTGAATATGTTGGTGACTTCCCTGCTGGTACTGGCACAGGTGCTGTGACTGAAGCTGGCGTATTTAACGCTTCATCTTCAGGAACTTTGCTTTGTCGCACGACTTTTTCAGTTGTGAACAAAGGTGCTGCTGACACACTGAAAATCACTTGGACTTTGACTGTTTCTGACACCTAAACCTAACATATAGGAGTTAGAAATGGCATTGCTATTAAGAAAGGCTGCAAGGGTAGAAAACGCTCGTTCTTTTTATCGAGATATCTTTAACGAGAACGATTTTTTCTATATGTTTGCTTCGAGAGCACGGGCGTGGTCTGATGAGACCACTCCCGAAACTCCTCGTGACTCGCAGTATTACCAATCAGAATATCGCCATGATATGCTGTTCGTCAAACGCATTCAGGCGTCGGACGCAGTGTTGCTTGCCCCGAGATATGATTGGGTTTCTGGGACGGTTTACGACCAGTATGACGACGAGTATGCAGACAATCACCCAGCGTTTAGCGGTGCAGTCAATCTAGCAGACGCAAAGTTTTTTGTAGTGACTGACGAGTTTAACGTCTATAAGTGTATTGAGAATAATAATGACGCTCAAAGCACGGTTAAACCAACATCTACAGGAACAGATATCTTTAAATTGGATGATGGTTATACATGGAAGTTTATGTTTCAGATCGGTGCTGCCGATAGAACTAAATTTCTCAATGTAAATTACATCCCTGTTCGTAAGGTTTCTGGTGCAGGTAATCCAGCATTTGATGTAAATGGCGAATTAGATTCTATCACAGTGACTGCTGGTGGTTCTGGTTACACTTCTGCTCCTACTGTTGTTATTGAGGGTGACGGAACTGGCGCGGTTGCTACTGCTACTCTGACTGGTGATGCAGTATCATCTATCACTATTACAAGTGAAGGTCGAGGTTATTCTTTTGCGTTCATCAAACTTACTGGTGGCGGTGGCACAGGTGCTACTGCTACAGCTGCACTTGGTTCTTCAGAAACACCATCGCTTCAGTCCTCAGTCGAGGCAGCAGCAGTGAAAGGAACTCTTGACCGCATTGTTGTCACCAATGGCGGTGTTGACTATGTTGAGGGTGACGTAACAATTAATGTAAAAGGTGATGGAACTGGTGCAACTGCATCTGCTACTGTTAATACAGCTGGAACAATTACTTCAGTTGCTGTAACAAATCCTGGAGCTGGTTATACTTTCGTTGAACTTGAGATTACACAAAGCGTTGGTTCTGGTACTTCTGCATCTCTGAGACCAGTTGTTGCTCCCAACTCTGGTCATGGAGGTAATCCTCCGAGAGAACTGTTTGCCAAAAATGTTGGTGTGACAGTTTCATTTACTTCTGACGAAAATGATATTATTGTCGACAACGAATTCAGGCAAGTCGGCATCATTAAGAATATGCACAACTACGAAGAAACAGGATCTTTCACCAGTTCGGTTGGAACACCTTGTCACGTTGTGACAGTTTCTTCTGGGAACGTGACAAAATTCAACTTAGACGATACACTAACGACTGACGATGGTGGCGAATTTAGTGTCATTCAAATTATTGACACAACAGGCAATGGAACCAAGGATACTATCTACCTCCTAGAGAAGTTTCCAGGGATTTCATCCTCGTCAACTTTCACAAATGTCACGACAGGCGATACAGGAATGACTATAAATAGTTTAACGAATCCAGAAATCAGCAACCACTCTGGTGAGATCCTGTATATTGACAATCGCAGACCTATTACTCGAGACGAAAATCAGGTAGAAACACTAAAAGTGGTGTTCAACTTTTAAGGTAAAGAAATGGCTCTAAATCTAAACACAAGCCCATATTTTGATAACTTCAATGAAGCTAAGAAGTTTTCTCGTATCTTGTTCAAACCTGGAGTTGCGGTTCAAGCAAGGGAACTGACACAACTTCAGACTATTTTACAAGATACGGTTGGAAATTTTGCTGACCATATGTTTAAGGATGGCGCAAGGGTAAAAGGGGCGAGCGGTGAGCCACTGATCAGAGACTTCATCAAGATCAACGATTTGGATGCATCTTCTGCATCGGTCTCAAACGATACGCTTGTAAACTATGTCGGTGATACCTTGACAGGTGGCACAAGTGGTTTGAAAGCAATCATTTCTAAGAGCGCAACAGGTCTTGATACAGACGCTGTTGATAAGAAAACATTTTACCTAGATTATGTTCAAGGTTCTAGCACTGGCTCATATCTACACTTTGAGGCTGGCGAGACCCTTACAGTAACATCTACTGATTCTGGTAGAAATGGCGATACGTTTGTAGTTGATAACGGCACAGACGCTAACGACCCTACAAGAAATTATTTCGGTAAAGGTCTTGATTTCCAAATCGAAGACGGTATAATTTACATCGATGGATATTTCGTCTATCACGATTCTCAACAAATTATTCTTGAAAAGTATAAAACAACCGCCAACTACTATGTTGGTGTTAAATTTAAAGATTCGATCGTAAGTGCTGATGATGACAGCACACTCAACGATCCAGCAACAGGGACATTTAACTTTAATGCTCCTGGAGCCGATCGCTATAAGACCTCCACAGAAATTGCTAAACTGGGTCTGAGCGAAACAAATGCTAACGACTTCCTTTCTTTATATACGGTTGAAGATGGTTTGCTTGCTCGCGGTGACGATGTTGGCGATCTAGACTACTACAACAAACTTGGCGCACAGCTTGCACTCAGAACAAAAGATGAAAGTGGTAACTATGTTATCCGTCAGTTCGAAGTTTCTGTTCGTGAACACTTAAAAACATCTTCCAACCGAGGATTACTCGCTTCTGGTGATGGTGGCTCTGCTGACCACATCGCAGTCGGTGTTGGTCGCGGTCTTGCATATGTAAATGGTTACAGGAGAGAATTCCTTTCTCCGACATACGTCAAAGTAGATAAAGCAGATGAAAGCGTTGTTGAAGAAGGATTCACAGTTTCGACAGCATACGGCAACTATGTTCTTGTAGACGAGGTTGCTGGTAATTGGAACATTCAAGAGGGCGCATTAGTTAAGTTTGGTAATACTGCTTCTGATGCTGCTTCTGACAATACCTACTCAATCCACGCTGCACCATCTACTATTATTGGTCAGGCACGTGTTCGCCAAATCCGTTATGATAGCGGAACAGTAAATGCTGCTGCATGTCAATATCGTTTATATCTCTATGATATTCGTATGACTGGTGGAACATTTGCTGACATCAGAACAATCTATCACGACGATGATGCAATCAACGGGTTCGCGGATCCTGTTCTGGAAAGCAGTAAAGCAGTCCTAAAAGAATCAAGTTCAAACCAGCTCGTTTTTCAGGCTCCATTCCAAGCTGCAAAAACTCTTGCAACTGATACTGGTAATACATACGATAACAACTACACCTACCAGAAAGAGTTTTCAACAGAATTTACAACGTCAGGAACTACCACACTGACGGTTACAGGGACAGAGACTTTCCCATATTCTTCAACACCTACTCAAACTCAACTTGATACTGAGTTCTATATGGTGTTCCAAGCTGACGTAACAATCGATTCGGTAGTATACAAAGCAGGTGAGCCATTTAGGTTGACTCCTTCGTTGATTACATCTATCTCAAACAGTGCCATCAATATGGATATCGGCACATCTTTGAGTGCTGCAACCGATGCAACAATTCACCTTAAAGTGAAGCAGACTGATGTAACACCAACACCTATCAATGCTCTAGCATCAAGGTATGTTAAAATTGACACTTCTTCAAACGAGGCTGGTCAGCATGGTCCATGGAACTTGGGTATTGCGAACGCTTACAAAATTGAAGCAGTTTACATTGATGGATCCGCATATAGTGAATCTGGAACTGACTACAAAGACCAGTTTGTTCTTGATAACGGTCAAGCAGATAACTTCTACGGTCATTCAAAACTTATTAAGAAGCCATCCGCGACTATTGTCACACAGAATAAGTATATTGTTGTAAAGTTCTCTCACCTCGAACCAAACTATGGTGGCTCGGTCGGCACATACTTTGCTATCGACTCGTATCCAGTTGATGATACTGGCTCGTCTGGTATCTACACATACGAAATTCCAGTGTTCCGCTCTAAGAAACTCGGAACATTCGATCTCAGAGATTGTATCGACTTCAGACCTTATGTGAACAATACAGCAACCAGTTCTACTACTATGGCTGGTGCAGCAGAGAATCCACTAGAAACATTTGACTTGAAGTCTATTGCTGGTGGTTATGAAATGCCTATTCCAACTGAATCTTATACAACGGATGCAGAATACTATCTACAACGTATTGATAAGGTTGTTATCAGTGAGAAAGGTAACATCGATGTTATTAAGGGTGCTGCAAGATTAGACCCTAGAGCACCAGTTGCCCCAATTACAGTTATGGAGTTGGGTCAAATAACAATTCCACCATATCCTTCACTTTCTCCATATATTGGTAAGATTAGCGGAAGAAAAGATTTATCCTGTCATGTTGCTTTAAAGCAGAACAGACGTTATACAATGGCAGATATCGGTGCTATCGAGAAACGCATCAATCGCCTAGAATACTATACCTCTCTCAATCTTCTAGAGAAAGATACCGAGAGCCTCAAAATAACAGACTCGTCTGGTAATGATAGATTTAAGAATGGTATCTTCATTCATAACTTCGCCAACCATAATCTAAGTAATCTCAGAGATCCTGATTTCAATGCTGCTGTTGACACAAGGCGTAAATTCTTGACCTCTAACTTCTTTGAAGAGCAGATCGATGTTATCTTTGATAGCACAAACTCTACTGGGGTTCAGAAAACAGGTAATCTGATCACACTTCCATATACATTGATAGATAATCAGCGAAATATCAATGCTTCTAAATTCCGTAATTGTATCGGTTCTTTGTTGTTTAACTATAAAGGCGACATCGAACTCTACCCACAATCAGATAACTTTGTTTCAATGGAAGATGGCGGTGACATTGTTGTTGAAAACAATGCGATGGCTCAGGCAATCGAAAACTTCAGCGAAAACCTGAACAATGCTGGTATCGTAAATGGGGTTGAAACTACAATGACTGGGTCTGTGCCGTCCACTCAGGATATTGAGTTTGGTGGCTCAGACAGCGATTCTGATAGGGGTGGTAGAGGAAACCGAACAACAGCATCTGCGACTGTTGAATTTGAAGCATCAATGACTCAGGTGGTTGAGTCCGCTACTCTTGAGCAATCAGTTGATACTCTTACAATCGAATCTACTGGAAGCACAACTTTAACCCAAGATATGGGCGACCGTATCATTGACATTGGTTTCTCACCGTTTATGAGATCCCAGAATGTAACTTTCCACGCAACAAGGCTAAAGCCAAACACTCGTGTTTATGCTTACTTTGATGGTGACCCAGTTTCTGACCATTGTCGTCAGTTGACATATGCAACATTTACCTCTAGGCTATCTGCAGGTGTCAACAACTTCTGGTCAGACTTCAATGAGACAACTAATGCATTTGGTACTTCTCTTGTAACTGATTCTGAGGGAAGACTTGCAGCACAGTTTAGAATTCCGAGCGACACTTTCCGTATTGGTGAAAAAATTCTTCGTTTGACTGACGATGTTTTGAATAGAGATGGTTTCACGACTACCTCTTCAGAAGCAACATACTCCTCGTTTGGTTTAGACGCTGTCACACAAGGAACTATTGTTTCCACCCAGATCCCTACCTTTGCGACAGGAACGCAAGCTGGCGACCCACAAGTGGTAGCTGATTTGGTGACTGATGTCCGCGTTGAGGATGTTACCGCTAATGTTAGTGTTGATGTCAACTTAACAGCTGACGATCCGACTGCACAAACATTCACTGTTACAAACAAAGAAGGAATTTACTGCCCGAAAGTAGATCTATATTTCAGAAAGAAATCTACTACTGATGGTATTACAATTCAAATTCGTGAAGTAGTAAATGGATATCCTGGAGCGAGGATTGTCCCTTATGGTTCTAAGTATCTCTCTCCTTCTGAGGTGAATGTCTCGACAGAAGCAGGAGATGGAACGGTAGCATTTGCTTCAACTGGTGTCACATTTGATTCTCCTCTTTATCTTGAAGGTGGTAGAGAATATTGTATTGTTACACTACCACAAGCCAACAGCCCAGATTATGAGGTTTGGGTATCTGAGTTGGGTGAGAATAGAGTCGGCACAACAGAAAGAATCGTTGCTGAAGATGTTTCATCTGGTGTTCTTTTTGTATCGTCAAACAACAAAACTTGGAATGCCTTCCAAGCTGAAGACTTGATGCACAGAATCTATCGTTGTAACTTTACCGCTGGTGCAACTGGGTCAGCTAAGTTTACAAATGGTCCAATCGACTATCTTAAGATGACAGATTTCACCGCTGGGGCATTTGCCGCTGGGGATCAACTCCATGGGTTTGATATCACAGTCGACAATGGTGGCTCTGGTCATGCTGTAGATGACGTTGTAACATTCTCTGGTTTTGGTAACGGAACAGGATTAAAACTTAAAGTGACGACTGTGAGTGCTGGTGCTGTAACTGGGTTTACTATCGATACGATGGGTACTGGGTTTACTGCAGACGGAACAGACGTCACACAATCCTCTTCAACAGGCGCAGGAACTGGCTTCATCATTGATGTTGTGACTAAAACTGGTGCTGTTGAAAGATACTCAAAATTGAACGATGTCGCTAGAACACAGCTAACCAAATCTGATTTCGACGCAAATGATATTGTCTCGAATGGCACAACACAAGGAACTGTTTCTTCTATCGAAAATAAAATCTTCAACAAACTTCAGTTAAACTTCGGTGAGTTGATTCTTCCGCAGACTGCTATAAACCATGTCTACGCTGGAACAAGATCATCAGGTGTTTCTACTAAAGGAACAACCGACCGTAAGATTGTTAAACTGGAACAGCAGATTACTACTAATGAATTTGCTGTTTACTCTAAATCAAATGAAGATGCAAATCTTAGCGGCAACAAGTCATTCAACAATACTGCAACATTGACCTCAGAAACTAAATTCTTGAGTCCAGTCATTGACTTGTCTCGTTGTGGCTTTATTGCGACTAAGAATACAATCAATAATGACTCAACTAATGAGGATGCAAACAATAGCGGTAACGCTCTTGCGAAGTATATCTCTAAAACAGTTAGACTTTCTGATGGTCAAGACGCTGAAGATCTTAAAGTTTATCTTGATCAGAAAACACCTGTTGGATCTTCGATCAAGGTTTATGGTAAGTTCTTAGCAGCAGAAGATGATGCTGATATGAGAGGGGAACTCGATTGGTTCGAATTGAAAGAAGAATCAACTGCAGACAATCAAGGGTTGAGTCAAACACAGTTTATTGAACATAAATATACTATTGACAATGCAAACCTCAACGGCAGTGATGTTCTTGAGTATTCGACCAAACGTGTGAATGCAACAACGATTACTGCAGGTGGTTCAGGTTATACGACTCCACCGACCGTAACATTCTCTGGTGGAACAGCCACAAGACAAGCAAAGGGTATTGCGGTCTTGAGTAGTGGCGCGGTTGCCTCTATCGTTATCACGGATCCAGGAAGATACTCGACTTCTTCAGCTGCACCAACAATAACAATTACTGGGGGTGGTGGCTCTAGCGCAACTGCTACAGCTACCCTTGGAACAACGACATATACTACATTCAAAGAGTTTGCAGTTAAAATCGTGATGTTGTCATCCAATACTTCAAATGTTCCTCAGTGTAAAAACCTCAGAGCGATTGCGCTTCAGGTATAGGGGAGATAGAAAATGTCTGCATTTACGACCGATAAATACGACAGAGACCCAAACAGTAATGCTCTGTTGAGTAACGATTTGGCAGCACTGCAACAATATAAACAGAAAAAAAGACAGTCTAAGAAATTGGATGAAGTCTGTGACGATATAAATAGTCTTAAAGAAGATTTGGCTCTAATTAAAGATGCCATTCAGGTAATTCTAAAAAATAGGTAAGAAAAATGTCAACACTTACAACTCGTTCTGGTAAAGGTTCACCGCTCACTAACACTGAGGTGGACTCAAACTTTACAAACCTCAACACCGATAAGTATCAAAGCGGTGACGATATTGTTGTTGATGATATTACGGTATCTGGTCGATTTATTGTTGGTGTTGATGCCTCTGTTACTGCAGCTGGAACGGTGCAGGGCGATGCAACAGCGTTGACCAAAACATATAATATCATTAACACAGCAAGTGCCAACCAAGGGGTAAAACTTCTTGATGCTTCTACAGGCACACGTGTAACAATCTTTAACTCTACAACATCAACTGTCAAGATTTACCCATATTCTGGTGAATCTATCAATGACCTTTCTGCCAATGCTGCTTTGTCGCTTGGTCCAGAAAAGGGTCGAGATTTTGTTGCTGTATCTGCAACTCAATGGCAGTCTACTGACGAAGGTGATGCTACGGTTGCCACAACTATTGATGCTTCTGGTCTTGCCTCTCTAGATGGCGGTATTGACGTTGATGGCGCATTTACTGTTGCTGACGGAACAGGTAATATTGATACCTCGGGAACATTGACTGTCGACGGTCTTTCTTCTCTTGATGGTGGAATTGATGTAAATGGTTCTAACTTTACAGTGGACGCATCAGGAAATACTGCAGCTGTATCTTTGAGTGTTTCGGGAACAACTACTCTTTCAGGCGACTTGAAATATGGTGTAACAGCAGCAATCACAGCTGCAGGTTCTACCCAAGGTGATGCAGTTGCTCTCACAGAAACAATAAATATCGTGTCATCTGCTTCTGCTGCACAAGGCGTTAAACTAAAAGCAGCAGAAACTGGGTTGAGATGTGAAATATATAACACAACAACCTCTGATATCAAAGTTTATCCGAATACTTCTGATAAAATTGATGGCGGTTCATCGAATGCTGCAAAAGATCTTCCTGCAAAAACTTCAATGATATTGGTATGTAAGGATGCTGAGAATTGGGAAATTGTAAGACCAATTGCTCTTTATGATACATCTGGCAACCTCTTAAATTAAGGATATATAATGGCTGGTATTGCTAAAGTAAAAGTTTCGGGGTCTGTAGAAGAAGGTCTGCAGATCATGACCCAAACAGAGATAATTAATAATGTCGGTCAAGAAGTGACTGAGTATTGGGCATCAGTAGAAACTCAAGGTTCTCTGAGACTCAGATCTAGCGGTTCAACTCCTACTGGTCATACAGATATTGGCACATTCACTGATACAAAAAGAGACGATTCTGTTGGAACACACCCAACAGATGGCGCAACCAGCACTGTAACCACTTACACTCTTTCACAGGAAACAAATATTGATACTGGTCCATGGACGTTCCCAGTGCGAATTCAAGATGATGGTGATCTCAAAGAATACGACCAAACAACTTTAAAAACTGACGTGTTAGATGATATTATCACTGCTATGGTGACGGAAAATGCACACACGGTTGGGCAATACAGGCTACAAGCAAGTGCTCCATCAGGTGGGACATGGACTAACCGTGGGAATATCGTAGACACTCAAGTAGACGGCACAACAGTCACCAAAACTCTTTGGCAAAAAACTGCTGCGACGACTGATACAACTCTCGCAACAGGAAATCGTCCAGTAAAAAAACTAGACGATAATTCTTTACAAGAGATGACTGATAGTGAAACGCGAGCCTTGTATAGACCATTAGGTCAACGGATGATTGAGACTGGAGTCGGAGTATATCAGTTGTCCCAAAACTCTCCACCATTATCTGGAACTTGGCAGCAGATGGGTGAAATTATGACTGATCAGGTTAAAAACACAGCTTCTTATGCTTATGCTGGTTCTTACACTGGCTCATACACTGGTAATTATAATGGAAGTTATCAGGGAACTTATGAGGGAAGTTATCAGGGAACGTATCGCGTATTTTACAGTGGATATTCTGGAACTCCATACACAGGTAGCTATACTGGATATTACACTGGCACTTACACTGGCACTTACACTGGTTCATACAGCGGTAGCTATGTTGGGTATTATGCTGGCAACACAATCATCAGCACGTCTAGCACTATCCAATCCAGAAGATTGTGGCTCAGAACTGCTGCCTAAATAGAATACAATTTTAAATCATATTATGGAGTAAATTATGGAAGTTATCGCATCCTCGAATGACAAAGAACGCCCACCAGTTTGGAAAGATCCTATCTGGAAAGACAAGAACAATCGCCAAATTATTGCAAGGCGTTTGACTGGATCAGGCGAATATGCAGTTGTTCATATTGATGCATCTGGTGGTTCCAACAAAGACTTCGATGAAATCCTACAAATCTTCGGTGAAGAAGGATTAGACGCTTCAACTTCCAAACACCAAGAAGAAGCAGTGCGGCAAGAACAGATTCATCGTGAACGTCAAGAAGCTGATCAGGTTCGTCAAAAACAAGAAGTCTTATTTAATATGAAGCTGGAAGCATTTGAGATCGATGAAATCAAAAACTCACAAAACAGAGATCTGAAGAAGCGTCTTAGAAAGGCAAAGACGCCAATCGAGATCCAAGCCTATGCCACCCTGTTGATTCAGGAAGCATTGGCAAATGAAGAGTAATGGTTTTGTCTATGTTGCTTCAGTAAACAAAGCATTTTACCAAGCAGCACTCCAATCCGCTCAATCCCTCTTAGATTTCTTCCCAGAAGCAAAGATATCTTTATTCACCCATGAACCTTGGGTGTGTGATGAGGCGAGGGAGATCTTTGACCAGATTATAACAGATGGTGTTCCGAATCATGTAAGAGCAAAACTCTGGGCATTATCGAAATCTCCTTATGACACCACATTATATGTTGATTGCGATACTCTAATCAATAGCGAGGAAATATCTGGAGTATTTGATCTCCTTGGTGATAACGATATTTTGTTTACGCGCAACCGACCATACAATGCTAAAATAACAAAACTGTCAGAAACTGAGGAAATGATATATCACTGCGGTTTGTTTTTATATAGAACCGAAACGACCAAAGATTTGATGGATAGTTGGTATAGGTGGTATCTTGAGCAAAACGATCCTCGATGGGATCCCTCTCCATACCCAGAAGAAGTTAGAAAGTGGGATACATTTACTATGTGGAATCTCTTGACTAATGGCAATTTTAATGTTATAGTAGGAGAGTTTCCGCAACCAGACGCTAAATGGAATTTTGTTACAGGCTATACACAAGATGAGTTGATGGGCGAGGAAGCTGTTATACAACACTACACAATCCCAACCGAGAGAATTATTGGTAATGAAATTTATAGACCTTAATGATGAGATACTAGAGATCCTTGAAGAACATAGTGATTGGTTTTTTAAACAAGACCTCTCAGAACTCTATATCGACGACCACGGTGATTCCAATGCTGAACATTCTCAGTCTTATGAATACCTCAAAGAAATGCTTAACAAGCCAATGGGTAAGGAAGAAGGACAACACGCTGGTCCACCAGAAGTTGTTCGTAATGCCCACTTTGGTGTTGGTGCTAGATCGCCAGAAAAATTCAAAAAAGAATCTCAGAGATTAAATGACACCCTTGTTAAATATCTTGGTGCAAGGCATAGTGCCGTCCATGTCTACTACCCAGAAGATGGATTTATGGGGTGGCACAATAACTGGGATGTTCCTGGTTATAATATTCTCTTAAATTATAATCTTGGAGATGGATACTTCCAGTTTTGGGACGGAGAAATAATCCACACTCTTCCCGATTGGAAAGGTTGGTCTGCTAAAGTTGGATATTATGGCGGTAAAGAGGATCCAGTTTGGCATTGCGCTGGAGGTGGTCCAAGAATTACTCTGGGATTTGTTATTCCTGATAAGGGAATGTGGGAAATGATGATCGAGGATCTTACTTAGATCCGATTACCATGAATCGATCGTATTTCTTTTGTCCATCCCACGAGTAATATGTCTGTTCGATTTGACCTTCATAAAAGGTTTCTTCTAGACCAATCTGATCTTTCAAATCCTC
>CENT01009974.1_pt1 | contig 28425 bp, 35 predicted proteins | sample 530141 | NCBI WGS metagenome assembly CENT01 (sample SAMEA2591074, study PRJEB7988) | marine metagenome | isolation source: saline water (ENVO:00002010), including | reverse complement strand
GGCGGGGTTTCTGACTTAAGATTAGGTGCTACTACCCCCGATGAGAACTGTATGACATGTGGCCTTCCCGCAGACCCAGATGGCACCAAAGAATACTCTTGCCCAGGACACTTTGGTAGAATTCAGTTAGCTACTCCAGTACCCAATTATCTTTATCTTACAGGAGACATAGATAACTCGCCGCTAATTAAAACACTAAAGTATGTATGTCTAAATTGTAGTAAAGTTGTCTTGCCAGATGAATACTTAAATCCGTTAATCGAGCAGGCAAAAGAAGTAATGTACGAAAACGGTATGACCAGTCCAGACGGTTACAAAATAATTATGAACGCACTAAACGACGCGTATAATGCATACTATGTAGAGCGAAAAAGAGACTTAGGCCCTTATCAGCTTACTCAAGGAGGCCCAGTACCTACGCCATTAACTACTAAAGTAAATCACTGCCCGCACTGTAATGAATACTCTCCGATTCTTCAATTCAAGATGACCTTTGGTATGGGTCGTCGTGCGGAGTTTTTCCCCATGCAAGGAAAAAGACCACGCAGTCAATTTCCTAGGAGCCGACCTTACGCTTATGATATAGTTCACGCAGCTCTCAGTAAAGTTCCAAACGACCATGCACTTGCTATGGCGTTTAATACTGAAATTGATACTTTAACCGACCAACCTCGCTCTCATCCTCGTTACTTTTTCTGGGAGGTATTCCCCATAGCCCCAAACAGTATTCGGCCTCCCCAGGAGTCTCCTACCGGCGCATTGGAAACCAATGACCTAACTCAACTTTATGTAAATGTAGTAAAGGCAAATCAAGCACTAATGGACTTAGGGACAGATGCAAACAAATTCAGAAGAAGTGAATCTATCTTGTTCAAAGCCTGTACCCAAGCACTTAGTACACAAACCGCCTTCGGGACTCCGTCGGTAGCATTGCGTTTCGGGGGTAGTGGAACTACTACAGATGCACTCAAAGGCGTGTATGATAGAATTAAACCCCCAGGTCAAGCTAAAAATCACATAAGAAGAATAAATCAATCTAAAGTAAGTGAGCATACTATCTACTCAGTAATCACTCCTAATCCAGATTTACGTTTAGATGAAGTCGGCATTCCTCGCGGTGCATGTATTAGACTAACCGTAGCAGAGCAAGTAACGGCAGAGAATATTGAACGACTAAGAGATGCTGTCATTACTGGATATCCATATGAAAGAAGAGGTGCAGGCGGCCTAAACAAAGCCGACGAAGAACGATATTTTGGCGGGGCAAAGTTTATTGAAAAGGCAGGCAGCAAGGCAAGGCTTTCATTAGAAGAGGAACCAAACTCTCGTTATAATCCCTTTAGAGTAGAGTATATCAAATCTCAATACCTGATGGAGAAATATCAAGGCGATTCTAGTAAAAGGATTAGACAAAAAGACCCAGAAGCTCTCAATGTTTGGTATCAAGAGATTCTAAGAGGTATACGCGCTAGTTACCGCGGAGTTGAAGATAGAACAAATATGTATACTGCTATAGAAGAGGCAAAAAGAGATTTCAAGTATGAATATGCCAAAGATAAGCGAAGAGGATTAGCTGCCGCATTAAAAATAGGTGACACAGTTCACCGAGGACTAAGAAGTGGGGATATGATTATTTTTACTAGGGCACCAGCACTTCATCGTCAGAATGTTATGGCTGGTAAAGTACGACCTTTAGACCAAAAAGCAATTTCTTTCAATCCTACCATCTGTGTTCCTTTCAACGCTGACTATGATGGTGACACTATGAGATGTTTCGTACCACAATCACCAGAAGCTATCCAAGAATGTAAAGACATACTAGATGTAAATAAACAAATTATGCACTCTAGGTATGGTAGGCCTACCATTGCTTCTGACCAAGATGAAACATCAGGTGCTTACTTGCTTACCTTCCCCAATAAGTCTAAACTAACCTACAAAGGAAAGGACACAACTATTACTTACAATGCTTATCAAAAGTTGGATGATGATGAGAAAAAGCAATTCAAAGGACCCAACGGTACATTTGATGGAAGAATAGGCTACGACAAAAACGGTCACGTTTACTTTACTAAACAAGCCCTGATTGAAATGCTAGGTCTAGTTTATACAAGAGATGACGAAGGTAATGTCAAATATCTAACAGAATTACCAGAGCCTGATTTTAAGAAAATATATTACACTGGTAAATCAGTAGTGTCTATGTTTATCCCCGAAGGAATCAACTGTGATTGGGAAGACTCAACTGGAGAAGAAGTGTCTATCCGCAATGGTCAACTACTCCATGGAACATTAGACGCAAAGGGTGTAAAGAACGGCTCTATGGTTTTAGGTGCCTCTTTTATTTACCACTTTAACTATGAGCTAGGAATTAGAAAGTTAGCAGAATTTATTGACCATATTAACCGTCTATTTTTTGCTGCTCATCTGTATGTTGGTTACACAATAGGCATCGAAGATGTTTCATTGACTACTCCAGAGTTCTTAGAAAAGAAAACACAGCTATACAACGAGGCAAGCGAAAAGATAGAGGCTATTACAAAGGCCTTCTTCAACAAAACGTTAGACGAGCTACCCGAAGAATACTTCGACGAATTTTCCCGCCACTGGCTAACGTATGACCCATATGGTTGGATGGAGTTTACTATCTCCAAAGTTACAGAAGATTTCGATGATGAAATAATCAAACTAACCAAAGAGCTCCAAGGCACGGCTAACCAAATGAATATAGCCGTGGTTTCCGGTGCACGAGCTAAGAATCTAAACATACAGCAAATGTCCGGGGCTTATGGACAAGTGCGTGTAGGAGGAACAAGATTGCTCAGCGGAGCTAAGGTAGGCAAGCTGTTATCACACTACAAAGAAGGAGATTATTCTGGTGAAGCGTTTGCCTTCACTCCAGATTCTTATGCAGACGGGTTCCGACCCGAACACTATTTCTTAGCAAGTATTGCTGGTAGACGTTCAAATATGGAGTCTTCTATGGGTGCTATTCAAGATTCAGGATACTTAGAACATCGTCTGAAAAGAGCCTGTGAAAATCTAATGATAGATGAAAGAGGGTATCTAGTTAACCTGCGGTTAGGTAAAATTCTGTCTTTCCAAACTGGTGAAGATGGGCTTCAACCATTCCATGCGCGAGGGCCAGATAACAAAAATGGATATTCACTTTCACTTCAACCACTATTCCTGGGACATGTCTGTAAGCACAATAAAACGCTATTTGATGAATGTGACACATGTCAAGTAGCTACACCTTACCGAAAAACGAGCAAACTTTCCCAGATACCGGCAAATATGAGAAATTCAATTTTATCCAAACTAGAAGTGAGAGAAATAGAAGACCCGACAGCTCTGTTTAGTCGCGCACATGAATACTACCAAGAAAGTAAAGCGCGACCAGGAGAAATGATTGGCGCGACAGGAGCAGCTAACGTAGGAGAGCCAGTTACACAAGCAGGACTTAGAGCATTCCACGGAGGAGGTAAGGGGACTACTCCAACCATTGATAGAATTGTGCAAATATTAGACCTATCACAGTCTGAGATAGCTCAGCCTTCTACTAGATTTTACTTGTTACCAGAATACAACAACGAACAGGATGCCCAGCATCTTGCTAACTTCTGCTCTACTCTTTACATGTCGGACATAACAAAACTAATCAAATACCAACCACAAGAAAGAGGCATAGATGTAATGCTTGATTATGATGTCATAGAAACCTTCGAAATCGACCAAGAGTTCATTCTAAAACTTCTTTCGTTCAAGGGCAAAAAAGAGAAACCAAAATTTGATGTAACAGAGATAGAGGGTGGCTTAAGGATAAGAACGACCGATGTACCTGAATATATTGATATTGACTCTTACTTACTCGTCTTGCGAGAGTTTATTGAGAAGTATCAGATTCATGGCTTGATTAATGGCGGTAGAGCATTTACTGATTTTAGCCCGCACCCAATGGGAGGGGAGGCTCGGTGGCAAGTTGTGGTTAACGGACCAGAATCTCCATCCCCTGGACGAGCAAACCCAATGATGGAAAATGCTGCGGAGCTGATGGGACAATATTATGACGAAAGCCTAACCGTTTCTAACGACCCGTTTTGGGCAGCTCATGAATATGGCTTAGAGGCAGCTTTAGCTTGTGTCAAGGAGATATTTAACAACCAGATGAATAGCGACAGTGGGCTAGGAGAACTTGATATTAGGTACATTGACGCACTCATAGACAACATGGGTAGCACAGGCTATCTAGCTGGTCTAGCTAAATCTGGACACATGGTTTCCAAGTCTACCTCTCTAATAGGCGGCATTGGTGGCGAAGACCCCGGACTTTCTCTACGAGCTCACCCAATAATGGGAACAGTAGACCGGTTAGAGGGCATGGTAGAAGCAATAACCGCTGGTAAGGATTTAGTGATAGGAAAGACCTACATAGAAAAGAAACTATCTAAAGAGTAACGCTTCTTCTCGTATAGTGCATCTATGTCCCAGCCCATACCATAGTAAATGTTCTCTACTTTTTTGATTACGTGCTTTTCAGCCAAAAGAGCATAGTCAAGAGTATAGTCAGCAATTTGTTCTAACTCATAAAACCCAACCCAACCATCTTTAGGTAGCGCAGTCGGACCATCACAAACATGAGTCCAACTAAATGAATCGCCTTTGTCAAGCTTCATGAATCCCTTTGACTCATCAGCAAGGATGTCGTTATGGAATAACGCAGCAGTGGCAGACCAGTACTTCTTAGCGTAGCATGCATCATCGTCATCACGCTGGTCACCGGTCTTAGGTTCAGGACATTCGCCACAATCGCACTCTTTCTCATATGCCCAGTGCCAATCCATGTGGTGAGGTAGCCATTTGTTCAGTTTGGCATTAGCTACTAATTGAGAATCTTCAACATCTCCATTACGAACCTCAGTCACTAGTGTCTTTATGCTGTCTTGGATTTCCCGAGGTGATTCACCATTGAAAATACGCCCAAGAGTCTGTAACTGAATGTTACGACCAATGGGTGCAGTATTTGTTTGCTTAGCCTCCATACCCGACATCTTTCTCGAAACTTCAGGCCAACCGTCTTCGGAGAAGTCAAGATTAAGGAATCCCTTTTTATCATCCCAAGCCTTTCTACCAGCATATCTGTTTTTCTTAGCAATGAAGTATTTATCCATGATAGCTTCTAACTCGACTATTACCTTATCAGTGCGAAGGTCGGCTTGAACATGGTCAGTCAGAACCTTAGCAAGAGCAATAGATTCCTCGTATACTTTCTCTTGAGTCCATTCCTTTGGCATAGTAACGAAGATAGAATCAGTATGTCCGAATACTACCTTGAATCCGGCTTCCTCAGCTTTTGCTTTGATAGATAGAAGCGCATTACGACCACCCATAGTAATTGTCTTAGCGATATCAGGGTCATACCAGGAAAATTTAGGGAACGCCATGATGCCATAGAAAGACGCCCTCATTCGCTTGACTGAAAGCTGCATAGCGTTCCACTTACGAGCAGAAACTTTGTCATTAGCAGCTTCTGCTTCTTTCAGTTTTGCTTTGTATTCATCTCTTTGCTCATCAAGACGAAGAACCATCTTAGGCAATACTCCAACAGGATTCTTACGAAATCTAACACCTTTGTGACCAATCATATCATCAGGAAGATGCTCCATTCCAGGGCGAACTTTAGAAGAGTGACACGTGTTGTATGCACACATAATAGAAGGATATAGACCAGCGAAGTCCAGAATAACTGTCCAGTCATGTAGTCCAACAGAATCTAATTCAACAGGGTCAAGAACAATAGCTCCTTCTAGGTCATCATCGTCGTCAGCAAACTCATGCTCGTATGGATAGGTTCGTTGCTTCCAATCAGCTTCTTCATTGAACATAACACGAGCGAGACCAGTAGCATAGAAAGTAGAGCGAAGCTGGCAACCGACTAGCTGTTGCACAGTCTTATACGAACCAATTACATTCCAAGCATCGTCAATTTGTACTAAGAGCTCAACGTCACGAATGTTATAGTTACGGAATTCTTCCCAACCTATGTGATAGTCTTTTGAGTAAAAGTCAGGAGATTCTAGCTTCCCGTCTCTAAGACCAAGGAATTGAGCAACACGACCTAAGCGAGAAGAAACTAATTCGTTGTTAGTAGAGTCCTTGTATAGTCGCTTAAATGCTACCATCATGTCGATGTGGTCAATACCTCGTAGTGGTTGTTGCTGCCACAGATATTCACGACCACCCTTATGGAATGGCTCGTCCATAATACCGTAAGGCGACATAGCACCGCCACCGTGAACCTCACGCTGCATAAGCCCGTTCTCAAAGTGAGTACCATTCATACAATGAGGAACCCGTAGAGACTCCATACGATGGTAAAGCACAGACATATCATACCCAGCACTGTTCCACCCGGTAATTACATCAAAATCAGCCTTGTAGAGCCACTCAGCAAAAGAAGTGAGCATTGCCTTTTCGGTCTTATGCTTCTTCTCAATGATACTTCTCTCACCGTCTTGAGAGCTGGTAACTTCTTCTTCCCATGTTGGGTGACAGGCAAATACAAAGTAAGTATCAGCCCAATTGTCGTACGCAACAATGGAGTTTACCATCTGCTGGTCGTGCCATATCTCTTTGTTCCAGTCTACTAACCACTCTGCCTTCAGTGGGTCATCTCTGTGAAACTGCACAGCCTCAATATCGAAGTAGCACTTGTGAAGGTCAAAGTCTTCGTTACCAACCTGATGTCTAATAGCACAAATATCCTCTTGTGCTAGGTCAGCACCGTATACCGGAGTGTAGTCTTTGAGAAACTTGCGCAGGTCAGAGCGAGAATTGAAAGTAACACGAGCAAGCTGTCTTCCTTCGATTGTTTTACCCTTCTTTGGCTCGACTTTTAGTATACCAGCGCGCTCTACTCTCCAGTCTTGAGTTAGAAAATCTAAACCATCAGGCACCCTTTGGGGGGTAGTACACTTGACTCTTTTTTGCCCGTCCCAAGTGTATCTTTCAGACAAGTTGTTAAGGTCGACAAAAGCTTCTGCTGGCACATCATAGAAGTCGACTTTACGAGTACCGTCTCCATCTCTTGACCTCACAGCTACTCTTCTTCCATCTAACATTCTTCCTTGCCATCCTGGCATCTGCTCACATATTGCTATATTTGTCACTTAAACACCTTCTTTATTGTATATGTATTACCTTCTTTTTCTATGACCCCTAAAAGGATAAGAATATCAGAAGGGAAATTCCATCGACGATACTTCTCCCCTTGCTTAGTGCGGTCTATATTCATCGTGTCCCACAACTCGGAGACCTCAAACGAGCCGCCTATTACTGTTGATGGCAGGACATGGCGCACTATTGCATTCCACAAAAGCCTAACATCTCTAGAGGGAACATCAATATATTTTTTCTCTTCTTTACCGGTAGCTTTGGAAATCTCGACTCGACAGTATTGATATCCTTCATCTACTTCCATTAGTAAGTGTTCAACCGTATGATGGTCGGTATTCTTGACAAGACGGTTGCCAGGGATTGTTACATCATCAATTATTTCGTCAGTAGTTTCAGTATTTTCAGTATTTTCAGTATTTTCATCTGCGCTTAAAGTATCTACATTTTCTTTTTGCGACGTGTCATCTACATCTGCCTCTATTCCTGCTTCTTTGAGTATAGAGACTAACTTCTTAGTCAACTCCGCAGTATCGCAATCAGATACACAACCGTAGCCACCCGATTCTTCATGGATATAGAAGTGGTTTTCGTCAGAGTCTTTACCGACATCTGCGCATACAGGACATAATGCTTGTAGCCAAGGACCGCTTTTTGGCCTTAGATTAGTAAGTAAGTTTGGATTCTGTAAGATAATAGAACCGATACTAGGTCCGTCAGTGTCTTTTGACTTCTTTACCTTCTTAGTTGGTTCGCCCGTACTGGGAGCTCTTTCCGGAATAGTACCATCATTAGCCCAAGAAATTACATCTTCCAGAACTTTTTGCTCTCTTTTAGTCTGGAAAACGACATTACCATCTTCAACATTGAAGCAATGAAGATGGTACTCTGGCTCGTTTATGCCACTAGACATTACAAGATATTCTTCCCAGGAAACTTTCCAGCAAGCGCTCATAACTCTAACGGTGAGCCAAACGGGTTATGAACCTTACTCATCAATTTCTTCAGGTTCAGGCACTGTATCGCTGTTTTTCTTAGCAAAGGCTGGAACTAATTTAGCAGATGTTCCAAGAACAGTATCACCTACGCCAAGCACCGCACCAGCAACTCCAGCTGCTACCTTAGCTGGTGCAGATTTTTCATCAGCACCTTCGTCACGAAGAGCCAGAGGAACTCCGGTATTAGTAATATGATGAATTAGCATCCATGCTTGAGCATCAGTTAAGTCGTCACTGCACTCTTGACGAATCAAAGCCTTAGCATATTTCAAAAAATGCTGGTAGCCACTTTCTGCAAAAAATTTGTCAGCAGCAGACACCCATGATTCTTCAAGAACAACAACATCACTTACTAGTTTGCGTAGCGTTCCAACTTCTTTACCATTATATGTATAGCGTATTTCTTTAGCCATATTCTTACCACGTTAAGTAATGAACATAAAGCTATTGGGTGGAAATATCGTCCAGGCGGGCGTTAAACTTGGTTTCTGAAAGCTCCGCAAGGCGTTTTTGCTCAGCTACTTTATCTCTAACCATGCTGCATATACACTGGCGACAGACTTTGATATCATATATAGCGAATCCTTCATCATTAATTATTCTAAAGTCATCGCCGCATATCTGACATATTTTTCTTGGGGCAAAATCCGAAGGATAGTAATTGCGCATATTTGAGTCGTTAGTAGGGCGGTGATTCCACAAATGTTGAGGGTGGTAAGACCCGTAATGTGTATTATTAGACGACGCACTTTTTTCGAATTTACTGTTAATTTTACTCATGGTTATTCCTCAAAATATATTTTTTTCTATGTACTCTTCTTTAGCGTCGTGTAGTATCCAGCTTTTCTGCAGAGATGAGGAATATTTGTCCGCCTTCTTTTCTAAGAAGTCTTCTTTACTTTCTGACCATAATACTTCTATTATTGGCAAAACATGTGTTGGTGCTACTATGTCTGGGCGCACTCCAGTATTCAGTCTTACTTCCGTAGCAAATGGAATACCATATTCCAACAGCGTACAGCAAATCTCGCAGACTCTGATATTATGCTCGCGGGTGTTAGCCGAGGATAATCGAATGGCTCCCCAAAGTGGTTTGTGCATCTTGTCCCCATGTTCTCTCCACCAATCATTTATCTTTTGTTGAGTCTTTGCATCTAGCTTCATTACTAACCCTCAAACTTTTTCACTTTTCACCCTCTGAGCCTAGGGGTGAAGGGTAAAATCTCCAGTTTTTTCGTATTTGTCAATAAAATCAATGATTTGGGCGCAGTGGGACACTATTTGGTTAATATTATTCTCAATATACTCATCATCGTAGGCGTCGAAGTAGTTTTTCGGTTTATCATTTAACCCAGCAAATAGACGACCAACAAACTCTGCTCCATAGTCATCCATCTTGTGAACCATTGCACCATATTCAAATTCTCCGTTCCCTATAATATCAATTAAAATTTGACCTATTGGATATTGCCAATTTTCTATGTCGTCATCATTAGCTCCTCGTAATAAATGCCTAGTTTTTTTACGAAGAATAGGATATAGTTTCAGTCTCAATTTATTTTCTCCATCTTCTATTTCATTAGCAATATGTGCCACAGTGTGAGCACAAAACTCTGAGACAAACGCTTCATGGAGTGCTCTTGTATGCACTGAGAAGTTAGGGTCAAATATCATTAAAAATGCTTCTCCAGCTGCTATACAGCGTTGCTTAAGGCTGGCTAGCTCTACAATATCATGGATATATTCCGTATTGTGTTCATAGCTTTCATAGTCATCAAATACTTGCTTTATCAAACACGAAGCCCCTGGCCAAATTACCCGTTTAGACTCCACATCAATATCTTCTCCGAGCCCGCCTTCAAATGTCCACATAGCAATCCTACCTATTTTATCAACTTAAGAGTTGTCTCCATCAAGCTCTGGGTTTTCTTTCATTTCTTGTAAGAAATACTTACCGCAATATTCGTCTTCGTCGTTTACTCCCTTCCAAGGAATAGCGAAAGTCATTATTCTTCTAATACCCATAGGAGTCCAATTTTTTGCTCTTCTAGTTCGCCATCCATCTTCATTAGCCCACTTAGATAATTGTCGGTATGAACTTCCTGGTCGCTGAAGTATGCGGTCATAGAGAGCAAGAATAAATCGCATCTCTGCAGGATTGTAAAGCAGCTTTCCATAATTTTCTGGGTCTTCTCGTTGGGTGAGAACACGTAGACCGTAAGGCGGAGACCCTGCCCATATACCCTTTTCTTCTAATGCTTTCATCCCTCGTCTAGTCTTTGATTTCAAGTCATTACGATAGTATTCAGCAAAAGCTGCTCCCATAGTAAGCATCATTCTTCCAGCTGGTGTAGACAAATCCATACCTCCAAAATTAAGATAGTGGAAGTAGATACCTTCTGCCTTTCTCTGTCTAATTTCTGATAGTAGCATTTCTGTGTCACGAGAATGTCTGTCAGAATGCTCAAACAAAATATTAGGGATTCCATTCTCTCTACAATAATCTAAACAAGCAAGATAGATTGGGTGTTTATGAAAAACAGAACCTGACACATCTTCTACACACCAAGCTTTGCCTCCATGAGCAAACATGGTTCGCAAATCCGTATCTTCGATGTCAGGGTACCTTTCCCAAAAGGTACCTTTTCGTTCTCCACCCTTTCCTAGCGCTGGCGGGGTGATTAGGTCATATTCTGAGTAAAGTCCAGCTTCCAGAGCATAATCAAGCGCTACCAGCTGAGATTCTAGCCCTTTTTCCTGCTTAAGTGTACTTGTACGCCCTATAATGACGATTTGCTCCCTATAATCGGGGGATTCCATGGTATATTGGTACCTTCAGGATGGGTATAAGTGTATCGTCGAGGCCCCCCGATATGGAGAACACCGATGATACACCTATGATATTGGTAGTAAACCTCTAAGGTTAGAGCAAACCCTGCTATGGTTGGTTATCAAAACCTACCCTTTTAGAAAGGAACCTTAATAACCCGCTTGCGACCCAGATTGTATTATGAGCAGTGACGAAAGAAAACTAACTGGTTCTGAGCGTAAAGCAAAAATGCTATTGCCTTGGATTAATCAAGTTGTCGAGGTTGGAGAAGAAGTCACGGCTAAGCAAGTAATCGAAAAGCTATGCGCTGTTGATTCCCCGGTTCGTCGAATTGGCCAGCCTCAAACCAAAGGTGTCTATCGCAATCTCAAGTATGTACCTAATAGTGGTAGTATGAGCCGTATACTAGATAGATATGACCATTATAAATTAATTTCAACATTAGGTAAAGTAAAGATATGGAGGAGAGTCGAATGAACAAAAAAGAGATATTAGAAAGACTAGAAGGCGAGATAGAAAGGATAGCTAAGTTAAAAAATGCTGCTTTTAATGTACGTCAGTTTGATGATGTTTGGCTCTTAAGTCAGAGGATGGACGGGCTATTTTATGCTAGACATTTAATCTCAGGCAACCTCGATATCGTTGAATGCTACGAGACTGGAAGGAATAATTCCCACGGCGCCAGGCTTAGTAGAGAAACTCAAAAGCTCATTGCGGAGGCTTCGCAATGAGTATGGCCTATTTCTGTTGTGTCTTTATTCTTTTATTCGCCTTCGGTGCTTTAGCTAACGGCATTGAAAAAGAGTTACAGCGAGGCATAGCCCTGCAAGCTACAGTAGAGCCTAACAACTTATTACGACAGGAGGAAGAGTAAATGAATGAAAACGATTCAATAGGTCAGATAGCCATTGACGCAATAACAATCATACAACATCTAGGGCAACATGAATTGGCTGAAATTCTAATGAATAGATATGAGAAGGTGAGTAAATGAAGTGCAAAACTCCTATGCGCTGTAGACCAGAATTCGAGGGCAAAGCATACTGTAAAAGATGCGCCCAAGAACATAAAGAAACAAAAGGAAGTGAAGAAGAATGAAAAGAGAAAGTATACCAGCATCAGTGAATAATAGCATTAGAACGTTTATATCGGGACAAAAATTCAGCATACCAGAATACCAGAGACGTTATGATTGGTCATCTGAACAAATAACAGAAATGTGGGACGACCTAGTTAAGTACATTCTAATAGTGAAAAATAAAAACCCAATATTAGGTGTTCACTACTTTGGTAATAGTATCATTTACGAGAATGACAAGGGAGTAAAAGAGTTAGTTGATGGCCAGCAGAGAACCCTAACATTTGCTGCCTTGATTGCTGCATTTAGAGATTTCTTTACAGAGACAAACATTGACGATGACGGAGAGGCAAAGCGATTACTATGGAAAACATTTCCCGGCGAGGCATACATTTTCTCAACCAACAAGTTAGACAACCAGGCCTTACAAGAGCTGCTCAATCCTGCCGTAGATAACAAGCCGGAAGAAGCTATTGTAGCAAGTCTTTCAAGGCTTCACAAAGCATATAAGAGATTTTATGCTAAAATTTCAGAAGCTTATCAGGAAGAGCTAGAGTATCATAGAGGGGATGAAACTAAAACCAAAACAGCAGCCCTGCAATGGTATTTCGACATTATTGACCATAGCCATGTCACGTCCGTTACTAGCAATAGCCGAAGTGGCGCCTTTATTATGTTCAAGACTCTAAACAATAGAGGTCTAAACCTTTCAGCCTCAGATGTGGTTAAGATTGAGCTGTTAGACTTCCTAAAACAGTGTAATTTAAGTGAAAAGGTATTCACAGATTTATGGGCACAGATAGATGTTGATTGTAAGGAAACAGGAAAGGATATTGGATATATGCTGGGAGACTATTACAAAGCAAGGACTGGAAATATGATAAGCTCTGCCGGGTTAATCAAGCATTGGGAAGAATTACTCAACCCACTAGCGAAAACACAGAAAGTAGGGAGCAAGCTTGCCAAAGAATTGGCTCTTTTTAGCGCAGAATGGTCTGCTTGGTTTTTCAAAAGAGATGATGACCAAGAGCATAATGACTTAGTTGGAATGAGAGTATCTAATCAATACGCACCACTTCTTGCCGCTTACAAAGCAAAAAGCGGTAATTCAATTACTAAGGGTCTACGCACTAAGGTTAGAAAGTGCATTGAGTATGTTCATATCCATGCAAAGTTAGCGGGGTTAGAAGATGCTAACACTCTAAAGAAGACTTATGTTCAATGGGCTGCGTGGATGTATCGAGACAATAACCCACAAGATGCTGTAAATCTGATTATTGATAATGCTGCTAAATTTAAGGTTCCTAATGTAACTACATTCAAAACTAATCTTAAGCATAATGATTCTCTTACAACAGAACAAGCAAGATTCTTACTACGAACAATAGAGGTTTTGAAAGAGTCAGGCAAGAAGCCTAGTGAGATGACGCATGTCGAACACATTGTACCTAAAGCGTGGAGAAAGGGAGACTGGGACCATATCAAATGGAATGAGCACGAAAACAAACTAAACAATTTAGGCAATTTGACTTTGCTGGAAGAGAAAACTAACATGTCTATAGGAAACGGCAGCTGGGCAATCAAAGAACCAGAATACAGAAAGTCTACTATAAAAATCAATAAAGAAATTGTAGCCAAGAATCATCAAGTCTGGAATGATTCTACAATTGAAAAGAGATGTGCCGAGCTTGCTGGAGTTCTGTATGAGAAGCTACTGCTACCAAATAAAGGGTGAAGAAATGGCGTGTAAACACTGTGAACAAGGATATTGTATTGATATGCCATGTCCATATTGTACCGACGAGGATGATGAATAATGACAGCTAAGAAGCCAGAAGTTTTTTGCCCCCATTGTCATATCTATGTAGTCCCAGCAACAATGAATACCTGCCCTAATTGTCATGAGTTTCTAAATATACATCCATCGGAGGCTTGACTTTGAGAGATTCTAAAGGTATAACTTCTTGCAAAGCTAGATGCTTAAAGTGCGGGGAAATTACAGGTGGCTTAATTTATTTCGAGAACTCTCTATTAGTAAAGATAAAGACCCTTTGTCAAGCCTGTGGAAATCAGGAGATGATATTATGAGTAGCTATCCTGATGGAATGAACTGGGCAGCTTATGATGAATATCAAGACCCTAAGTTAGAGTGCGGCCACTATGCTAGTGACTCTTGTGAGTGTTGGTGCCCGGAGCTTTATGCGAACCGTGGTCACATGGTCGGAGAATGTAATTCTGATAATTGTAAACTCTATAGATGCAAAGACTGCGACGAACCAGTAGATGAAATTAACACATTATGCAAGGAGTGTATTGCTGCGAGAGGATGTCAATGTGTCGACGGAAACCGTAGAGTATGGATTCACTGTTTAATAGGTGTTTCGCATCCAGCACCTGCCACCTTTTCAGTTCAGAAAAAATATTTGTACACTCACTGGACATTTACTCCGACTAATGTAAGTATAGAAAAACGCCGAACTACTTATGTTGAAAAGGTAACTTGTTCAGTATGTTTTTTGGAGGTAGATGTATGATAGATTTGATTGTAGGTATCGGCGTTTGTTTTCTGTTATATCTTCTAGGGCATTTACTATATCCTAATAATTTTACACCCCATGAAACAAGAGGCATTCTAGGAGAGGAAGAGTAATGATGGAATTAGAAGTTTGCAATTTGGCATTAAGCTTATACATACTATGGGCAGTATCAAAGATATACATAAGAACCAATATGATTGGGCAGCTCAGCGCAGTAACCTTGACTCAAGTATCTAAGGCACAAGCCACAGACTACCCAGATATACCAACAGAAGAAGAAGTATTAGAGAGAATCAAAAACTGGGAATCCTGGGATACGGAGTGATTCTATGGGTGATTCTCAATGGATATTACAAATGCGACAAAGAAGATATGTTGCTACTAAAAAGGCCATAGAGAAATTAAAGGGCAAACCCTTCACAGCCAGAGACCTTCTACCTAAAGTAAACCGAGAACTATGGTCTAGGGATAGATGGTGGATTAATGTTCCAGCAGTTGTCGGCGCTCTAAAGCGATTGAAAAAAGAGAACTATATTGAAAAAGTAAGTAATGAATGGAAAGAGGGTAGAAATAAGCGCTACTCTAGCTCTGTCTATCGCCAAGTTGATTCTGGTTGACTGGCAAAAATCAGCTTGTGGACGTTTCTTTTTATTTATTGTAGGTAAAAAACGTTATACTGCATTATAAATTCATATGAATAATTATCATTTACGTTGAACGCCTCCAGAGGCTGCTGACGTAAATTGTGATTTTGTGTAAACGAGCTCAAAATTATTATTGCCTAAACGCTGTACGTAATTACTTACTAACTGCACTAATTCGCATATGCGTGGTATCGCAACCACCCACACTCCGACAAAGAATTATAATTTCATCATTATAACACGTGTCATAATAATAATTTGCAAGGTTCTCCGATGTGTCGAGGCTTGAAGTCCACAACCCAATCTTTTTTGTCAAATTTAATGGAATATAACTTAATCGGCAGTCCACCGCCCAACAGGTTATATCTAGTCCACCACCCAATAGGTAATAGCTGACACCCAGCTCCGCTATCTCAAAGGTAATAACCCAAATAACCATGGTAAGAATAAAGGAGAGAAATAAGATGCAAAATAACATGCGACATTTAGAAAGAGAAGCTGAAGAAATAGAAGAGAGAATGAGACTGTTTATGCTCAGGGTGTCATTAGACAATGTTAGTAAACACGACACCGCGTATCAACAAAAGATAGACAAAGTATTGAAAAATATGAAAACAGTTGTTCATCACTTCGAACTAGCAGTCTAGCCCGGAATATTGATAAGCCGTTTGCTATACCCTCGGGTTCCATGCAAACGAAATTGACGAGTTATCACACGAAGTATACACAGACTACCCTGAACGCTTTCATGCCAGAGCTACCGCCGCCAAAAGTATCAGTTTTAGAAGGTCTAGCGCAACAAATTAAGCGTACACAGTAAGAGCTAGGTTAATAGTCACTATGAACCTAGTAGTATCATGGCGAAAACCCCGTCTATAAGCTCCTTACGCTCAAAAGAGTGGACTTTATCTGCGAAGATAAAGACGCTTTCTGAGAGTTATACCAGGCGTAAACGGCACTTAGTTACGGAGAAGGAACGCCTAGAAGCACTACGTGATGAAATAATGCAGTTAAGAGTAGAGCATCAAGAATTAAGAGAAGAAATAAAAGAACTAGAGGGATATTAATGGCAATAAAAAAATTTGAAAAAGAACAGGTAGACTGGTGGTGCAATCATTACCGTATTTGTTTAAGAGACTTAGCTAAAAGAACGAGACAATACCTAGACGGAGATTTAGACGAAGGAGTCCTAGTCGCGTTTTTAGATGGTATGGATTTAACCATTAGAGGTGACTACTGATGTCAACAGATATGTGGGCAGTTTTAATTGCAGTTATTTTTATTCATATGATAGCATTTCTAATCATCGGCTTTCAGGTAATTAATTTATTAGAGGAGATAGCTTTCCCATCAGATGACCCTATCATGACATCTACACTGGACGGCTTTGCTGATATGGATGTATCGGAACCAGAAGAACTGAAAGAAGAAGAAGAATTGGGTCCCTTATCTATAATTCAATCATTAACAGTAAATCAACTTAGGCGAATGAAGAAAGATGAACTAATCGAACTTTGTGATATATTAGGGCTCGATAGTGACGGTACCAAGAATGATTTAGTCAGCAGAATCTCTAAAAACCAATAAAAAGGGTACCTTTATAGTCTGCCTGAACCTGGCAGACATGAGAATCATGAATAAAAAACTACTACATATTGTTAAAGACGGTGTTATAACTAGTACCATTTCTTTTAGCACTAAAAAAGAATTAGCTGCATTTGCGAAAGAAATAAAAGGTCTATCTAACCTAGGTTACACTTTAGCCGTTAGCCAAACAGGTGAAATTAATGGCTGAAGGCTTAGAAGTAGCAAATGGTAGACGCTGGGAAAATAATCATATTAGCCCATCTAAACTTGACTTATGGTCAAAATGTAGTGCAGCATTTTGGTTTAGATATGTAATGCGTATCAGAAAGCCCGGCAAGGTTTGGCTACCACAAGGAACCGCAGTTCACGCTGGCGTAGAGCATCTCCTAAATGATTTGTCTGCTGGTGTTGAGCGTGACAAAGAATACTATGAGCTCATGGCAGAGATGGCATGGGAAGAACAAGTCGAAAAGGCAAATGGTATTGTATATAGTAAGAAAGGCTTTGAAATGACTGAGGGTCAAAAGGCACAAGCTATTGACGAAGCTAAGTATTGGTTTAGTGGATTCTATGATGCACTACAAGACGGTGGCACTATCGGTGGCTTTGACCCTCGTACTGTGACTGAAACTGAAGTCGACGCTATTCGTCAAGTTGATTGGGGGCCGGAAGGAGGACCTGAAACCTATGTTCGTGGGTATATTGACTGGGTTGTCGATGTTAGTGGCCCAGTAGCAAAGCTAGCAGACCTAAAGACCTCTAACCCTAACCCTCGTTGGGGTTGGTCGAATAACAAAGCAAATGGTCAGCTGCAAGCAACAGCTTACGGATATATGACAGGAAAGCCAACGGAGTTTGATTACATCATTATTCCTAAGCAGGAGCTGTATACTGCAACTGGTATGGATAAGAAAGATAAGAAGAAGGTAGTTCCTTATCGGGCTAAGACCGTAAGGACTCAACTTCACTACGACGCCTTCATCAGTCGCCTACGCGCCTTTGTTCGAGATACTGACCTCCACAATGATTACAAGAACTTCAAGCCATGGCCAAATCAAAAGCCGACTAACTACGGCTGGTGCGATAACTTGTGTGACTATAAAGAAGAATGTCAATCACACTTCGGGGGTTAAATTATGATTTGGGACCCGTACTTTGGCTGGGATGTTTATAGAATTAGGTCTATTTTCTTCTGGACAGCTACACTATGCCTTCTCATTTCTTTCGTTGCGTCAACTGAAGGGTTAGGATGGGCTTATCCTTATGAGAGCCTATACTCATGGGTACAAAATCATGTAGAGGCTGTACTAATTGGATTTATTATGGTATTAACCAGTGGGTTTTACTATTGGAAAATACAAAGTGGTGATATATGATGAAGGCAGTATTTTTGTGGAAAGAGAATGAAATACCTGGAGATATAAAGGAGATACTCCCGATATGTATAGAGAAAGCAAGAAGTATTGGTTGGAACGAAGAGTTGAAATTATTTAGCGAAGGATATGGACCAGGGAAATCTTGGGATGACCTGATAACTTTAGCTAGTTCTGGTAAACTGACAGGTGTCATATTGCACGACATACGCAAATGGCACGGAAAGGGTCAGCTTCTGAAGGATAATCTAGCTTTATTTCAGAGGATGAATATTCCTGTAGCCGTTGCTTTACTCGATTATGAAACTGTAAACTTAGATGTACTACAGGTAATAGCTGATTCTTCTAAGTATTATTCACGCTTACGCTCTCAGTCTATCAGAGTAGGGATGAAACAAAAAAGAGGAGGAAGACCACCTTTTGGTATGATGTATGACGAGAATAGAAACTTAGTTCATAATCAAGATTGGCCTATTGTGCAGCAAGTATTCTCTATGCACAAAAACGAGTTACCTATCTCACTAATAGCACAAAGAGTAAACCTAAAGCCAGCTAAGGTGAGAAATATAATCAAGACTCATGCAGAAAGGTTCAACCGAAGTTGAAGAACAAGCCATCGGCCCCTCTACGGTCGGCTCTAATTGCGCGACGTCTACGAGTAGTACGAGCTAGTGCATATAACAGACCCATTCCTAATGCTGCTGCAGTAAGGTGAGAGATTGTTGGTCCAACTATTCCTTTAGCTTCTTTAACAAACGTAGCATCTCCGCCGACCTTTAGCTCTCCTGTAAGAGATTGATATTCTTTCAAAACGTTCTTCAGTTCGTCGTTAAGAACGGTACCATCGCTACGCAGACGATTAACCTCTGCTTCATAATTAGCAACCATCGCTTTGGTAGTAGCAACATCACTTTCTATTATGGCTATTCTACTTGGTTCATGCATTCTAAGTGCCTCCATGTACTCGTAGTTAAGCAACAAGCCTTCTTTGTATCTTAGTGCTGCTTGCGCGTCATACAGCAATGTTTCTAATGAGCGTATTTGAGTGTTTAGAACCCCTATAGCATTGATTATTTTTTCTCCCTCACCTTGTTTTGCTCCTAATCGGTTTAGCTTTTGGCTTGTAGTGTCGTCGTAACCAACACTCCATTCAACAGGAGCAATCATCATAGTCGATTCTTGAAATGGTTGGCTGTTGCGACCATATTTTTTGATATAGTTTTCTTTGTACTTCTCAATCCTTTTCGCCATCGGTACTTCTATTTCTGATTGTACCGTCTCAGCCCACATGACTTCATCTCTTGGGCTAGGAGCTTTCTTATCATAGCCAGGTTGCCATTCCCATGGGTCGTTACTCATCGACTCTATAACAGAATCAACAGGATAAATAGGAACGTCACCGTTTTGATATTTGCTCATTATCGTGTTATGGTTACTCATTACATCACCTGAAAAACGGACCTCTTAATTTGGTAGGTAAACCATGGCCAAACGTACCCATATACAAAAAGGCTACAACTCCTATCACTACTGCATGCTTAGCCATATCTTGTACGCTTTCCATATTATCGTCCTCCCATGAATCTGCTATATGCATAAGAGATACCAGCGACCGTATAGCACCCTATAACTAGATTGCGACTATTTAATGGCCATTTGACATAGAAATCGAGGCCTGGGATTGTTCCTTTAGTAAGTTGCTTCGCAGCTATCTGAAAACCTAGTAAACCGCTTCCTGCTATCGTAGCAATCCCACGCACACGCTGTCCCATGCTACTGTACAGGCTTTTTGTACCGCCTCCATTAACAATAGCTTGACCAATATAGCTTCCAACTGCCCACGCTTGTTTACCCACTTCTGCTTTCCAACTTATTATGTTTTTGCCCATATAAGTAACATCTTTATTCGCTAGTCTATACAATGAGTTTGTTGCAAGAAACGCGCCAGCAACGTGGGCATTTAACCAAACTGCATTCTTAATCACTGGCATAGCTGTTTCTACCCCTTCTGCAATCTGGTCCTGAATACCACTCACTTGGCTAGCGACTTTCATAGCAGTACCTAACATTTCTTCATCTCCGCCTATTGGTATTTCTCCGTCAAACTCATCTGCTTTCCATCTGTGAATGACTTTTACCTCTTTAGCATTTCTTCGCATACCTATCCCACAAGGTTCTGAGCTCTATACAACACAACTGCGCCAATCAGCCCAGCACCTACTTGCAATGCAAACTTAGGAGCTTTGAAAATTGATTCTATCTCAAAAAGTGCCTTTTCAAGACCCGGAGCCCCCAAACCGTAGTAAAGTAATGTAGCTCCAGCAGCGAATGCTAAGCCAGCGTCTGGCTTAATTACGACACCGCTTAGGTTCGGATTTTTCATGGCAGTCGGTATATTCTTGTTCAGCATTGTGTCACCCCAGGTAGTTTCTCATCTTAGTAGTTTTCATTATTCAGGTAATTCCCTGTATCTAGTTGTTCCTCTAACCCCTTTGATTAGTTGATACCCTACAATCGCAGAAGTTGTAGCAGCAATGAAGAGAGATACGCCAGTAGATAGGTTTGCATTTCCTCCTCTAACAAAGCGATTTATGGTAGTATCAACAGCGGCGCTTTCCATTGATAAATTACCTGATGGTCTATTACCGTAGACTCTGCCACTGATGCCGTTAGTCCTAACAGGTATACGAAGGAAAGAACGAGAGTAATTTTTATCGAACATAAAATGAGGTTGTATAACGCACGTGTCAAGTAGCGTCTTGTAGAAAACGTCACCGTAGTTATTTTGCAGTTTTCCTGTGAGACTAGCAGTTAGGCCCTTCTCTGGGATTTCTGGAAAGCCTCCTATAGAATTCATAAATGGATTGACAACACTGCCTCGTGACCCTTGCCACTTTACATTAAACTCTGGAACATCAAACACTGGCATTTCAGTCATCCCATCTAAAACTTTCAAGTTGGATAATACTTGATGGATGTTGCTTATATCTTGCAAGTCGTTCATAGGTGCAGAGTATACGATAATAGGTGTTGAAGAAGCAAGCACGGAGTCTACTATTATGTCTACTCGCTGCTTTAATTTATAATCCATACACCAAGACGGATAACTTCGATTAGAAGAGGAAGTGTCAGTATACAAATGATAAGAATTGAAATAATTCAATGCACCGAGAATAGCCATATAGTCGTAAAACTCACCGTTGAAAGTATCAACGTTCCTGTAAGGCATTATGTAAGAAATCTCGGGCGCATTTTCTGGTGGTTTTGTGAATAATAAACTTAGATAAGCTTCTTCTATAATATTCTTCGGCTGTGTTAAGAATAAGCTCTCTGTTCGATTAAATAAAAATTTGTAAAGAGGTTCTAGCTTATTTAGTAAATCAGTAGTCCTAAACCTAGAATCGTCTCTATACTCTGGCCATTGTTGCTCTAGGGTTTGTTGATTACCATATATACCATTGCGACTTCCTGCCTGTCTGAATTCATACCACCCAGAGTTTGATACGCTGTTTACTTTGTTTAGTAACTCTACTATCTGCGCTGGAACTGTTTTGGTCCATTCAATTATTTTGTCGGTTCCACTTTGTGGGAATGCTATGACTTTTAATTGACTGGCGTGTAAAGTATTCTTAGCGTTGAATACCTGCCTGTCGCTGTTTTTTACATAGAGTGGGTGTCCAACACTATTAACTCCCGCTGCATAATGTAAATGAGAAATATTAGGAGAGAAACTATTTACTCCAAAATACTTTTTATTCTCTAAAGAATCTACAACGAGAAACTCTCCCATTTTAGCCCTAGCTGTCAAAGAATTAGGATAGCCTGCTATTTTCAGTCTAGCTGCTGCTATTCTAGCGTCGTCCTGCACATCAAGTCCGTGCTGCCATGCACTTTCTGCAACATAAACATAGTTGTACATACTTTTTTGCGTATTGTTAAACCACTGCTTGACGCTTTTATCTTCCATTACTTTAGCTTCGTAAGAATCTTGTATGCTACGGGGGAGGACTTCGTTAGCACCAGGTGTATAGATAGGAACATCTGGTAAGTAAGAAGCAATAATAGAGAGGCTGTTATCCCTATCGCCTTCTATCCTTGCTATTGTTACTCTATTCTCTGCTGATGTTGGAACTCCTCCGGTTTTCAAGTCTGCTTTGTAAAGAAAAACCTCATAACCAGTTCCTCCATTCAACGCAATTGGCACTATTCTATGAGATAAATTATGCACCCAGTAAGCTTTTGGTGTTACTCCGCGCAAAGCCCGAGCGTAGAAGAGTATAATTTGTGAAACGTCAACGAAGTTAGAGGGACTAACTGTGTTACTACCTCTTAATGGTGGTATTTGAATATGGTAACCTGAGAAACTAACACTAATGCCTAGCTTAAATGCAACTGCGCGGTATAACGCCTCTTCAAGGCGCACGTTGTTTTTGACGACCCCAATCGCGTTTGGCCCCCGTGTCAGTTTGAGTAGCTCCCAAATACTTTCATTATGATATGTGACGTAACTTAAGTCACCTCCTTGTAGTTCTTCTTCTTCTATAAGAAGTACACTCACTCTATCCTCTGCCATCTTTATTTCTTCTTTAGCAGCTAGATATGAATTATATGAAGACCAAAAGAAGTTAGTGTTTAATTCTGGATATTCAACTGTCTTTGGTTTCATGTTTACTGTTATTTGAGTAGTATAAGGTGATAATATTTTATTACGTGGGATTTCGTCTCCTTTTTCTAAGCTTATATCATGGTCAATTTGTAGTCGCCTACCTACATACTCAGTATACTCGTTATAACCACTCCATGTAGGTGGCCTTGTATAATTAATAGCCGTAGCACTTTCCATTTCCCTAACAACTTTTTGTTTCTCTGCCACAAGAGCTCTAGCTGCGTTTATTTCTTCTGCTTTGGCTGCCCGTGTCGATGGAGATATTCCGTCTAGTTCATCAAATATATTTTCGAAAGCAATATCTTCGGCGGAAGGTGGGTTGGTGGGTGTTATACCTATAACGTCTTTTTTCCAGTTTCCCCCATCTGTTCCTTGCTTGTGCATATCATAAAGAGCGCACATGATAAAGAAGGTATATTCATTAACATTGTTTTGCCCATTTAGAGTTTTATTGATATCGGGTAAAACAGTAGTAGGATAGTTAAGTTGGTACCAGATTTTAATTGAATTATGAAATACAGTAAAAACGTCTCCCGTTGGTGGGTCACCACTTAACAAAGCGCGTCCAGCTAACATACATAGCTGCTTAGCATAAGAGCTAGCCTCGTCTCTACGCTGTTTTGTTCTTTTAGCACTAGTAAGTATATTGTTAAGGTGATATTCGTTAATAGCCAACTGACGCATACCATACCCATGACTATTGGTTTCGAAGTCTGCTGTTATCTTAATAACAGATACCGGGATATCTAGAGTAAATTCATTTAAGAGTCCTTCTAAATAATTTTCACCATAAGCCTTACTAAACCAACCTCTTAAGTCGTGGTCTTCTGGTCGTACCTTATCTTGTACGTCAAATCCAGGGTCTTCGTTGCCACCACTTAGGTAATACAAGGTAAGTGCATACGAGCTATTAGCAAGAGCTAGTTGTTCATCTTGCAGATTCTTTAACGCAGTAATCTCTGTAAGAGTCTGCGACTTCCTTATTGGAAATACCAAATCTGCTTCGGTCTTCAATTAACCACCCTCAATATTGCTGAGGGTAGCCTTGCATGGGTTGTTGCCCCATCATTGGTTGTTGACCCATCATTGGTTGTTGACCCATCATTGGTTGTTGCGCTGGGGGCAATCCTAGGCTTCCTCTGATTAATGAAGAACCAAAGCCTGCTATTGTGCTACCGATTCCTCTTTGGGGCATTTGTTGATGCATCATTTGTTGTTGGTACATTTGTTGTTGCATCATCTGCTGTTGCTGATTTTGCATCATCATTTGTTGTTGGTTATGTCCGTTCATCAACTGAATTGCTTGCATATCGTTTTGCTGAACTTCCATTTGCAGTTGTTGCGGTGGAATGACCTTCGCTAATTGAGCGTCGATATTTTCTTGGGTAATAGAGCTAAACTTGGCATAGTCTGCGTGTTCTTTGTTAACTCGGACATTAGGAATCATGTCAGTATTAAACATAGCAAATACTTCTTTCCTAACTACCAAAGCAATTGTATTGATTAACTCCGGTAAGAAGGTAGGATAATGAAGTAAGAAAAGTGAAACTTGGTTAGGGTGAGCCGCCATCAATTGATACAGCAGTTTTACTTGGTCTTCATTTTGCATTCCTTGGCCGCCAGTCATTTGGTCAACCATATTCATTCCCATGGCTGTTAAGCCAGATTCATTCGCTGCATTAGCGAATAGTTGTTTTTGTGCCTCTGTTGGTCCAGAACCAATCCCCGTTGGTGTAAGCGACCCGGCATTATTACCATTATTAAATAGTCCCATACAGTAGCGCAAGAGCTATCTACACTTCAATGTTTCAGTCATTAAGCGGGTTGTTCTTCTTCTTCCTGGGCAGCTTTTTCTATCATTTGATAGTATTTATCTACACTCATATTACTTCCTAAAGTAGTATTTTGAGGCATAGAGTTAGCTAACAATCTATTGTCAAATACAATCATAGTAATATCGTTTTCTCCTGTGACCGGGTTCTTGTAATGTATAATAGGCAAACCATCCCTTTGTGCCTCGATGAAAGCTGGAGTCCACTTTACAATAAGCGGAGACTCTTGTTTCTTTGGACCTTTCTTGATAGGTACGAACTTTACGCCTTTCTTGCGCATGGCTTTGAAAAATCCTCTTTCGTCTTCTTGGGCTTCTTGTTCCATCCACTCTTGAAGTAAGTGGTAGAGTTGCATGGCTTGTGGACAATAGGTTCCATTCAGTTGTCTTCCTTTACCTTCTGTAACTCCACTCCATGGGCGAAATGGTCTTGGTTGCATAGTAGCAGGGTCTCTAAAGTATTGATTGAACAAATCCCCGTAGTCCATGTTTCTACAGTCTACTCCTGTTACTACGCATCTAAAGGGTGCATTAGCATATTTGTAGCCAAAGAACCCTGTAAACCGTTTAACTGGTTTTAGAGTTTGTTGCGCTTTCTTGATATTCTGTCTTCTAGCCTTTACTGGGTCTGCGTGGGTACTAAAAGTAAATTCAATTACCGGCATTACTGCGTCCCAATCAACCCCGCGATTCTGCGGTAGTTGGCCCATTAGTTCTGTCATTCTTTTGTCTCTTTCTGTCATAAGTCATTAAACCCCCTCATTAAAGCATCTTCGACATTCCAGCCCACTGTAGCAGATATTGCATCTACCCTCACTGGTATGTGCAGCTTTTGGAGTTGATATAAGCTTTCTTTAAATGGCTCAAATATAGCGTGTTCGGAGATTAGGCCTCGTTCCCATTGAGAATAGCCATCCTCGTCTAGCCACATGTCAGCTTTGTTAGCTAGAATAAGAATTCTTTTTGGCCGCCATTTACGAGCCCTAAATCTTGCCAGTAGTCCAATACCTTTTGGCTTTCTACCATTGACTAAGTAATCTGCTATGTAGCCAACAGCAACTTGATTATCAGTGTTATTTCTATCTTCTAAATGTCTATGGTCTATTATGACTACCAAGGTTTGAATTCGGCGCTTATACATATCTTGAATCCACATAGGCATGTATTGAGAATGACCGCCTATGTCTCTGGAAACTAATGTCTTAGATAGCCCCTCTGACCTTACACGCTTAGTAGTCGACACCGGAAGATGATAGTGTTTTGAGAGCCACTTCTTTTTGTGATGTGTACGATGACGCTCATCTAGTGGCTCTACATATCCTTCTGTCATTAGTTGTTGGTCTAAGGTTGTTTTACCGGCCTCTGTGGCACCGTAGATTCCTACATTGTGTGTTACAAACTTTCCAGCCCAATCAACTACTTTCCAGAAGCCGTGTGCTACTACGATAACACCTGCGCTGACCGGGTCTACCAATATTTCACCCCAATATCCATGCTAGTAGATTAGGTGAATCAGTTAGTTTGTATACTGCATAATCTAATCCAAGTGCAGTTACCCCGGTTACGGCTGATGCTAATACTCCATACATTAAGGCTTTAATCTTAAAGATTCTATACTGCCATGTATTTCCTATTGCTATACTTTTCATCAATGACTCTTGTTGGTCGTCATACTCGTCTCTAAAAATTACGCCCATTATCTCACCTGTGCTGCCAACATAAAGTGTCGCCTTTGACTCGCCTAGTACACACCCTACCTTCAAGGGTTATGCCTTCGCACCTCACTGTAGACGGTCTGCCGCCTGTTCTAGTTGTGCTGCTTCTTGAGCGACTACTTCCTCTTGAGTCCCCTGTGGGGCTAGATTCAATACTGATGAGTCTGGTGAAGATTTCGGCAAAGATTGGTTCAAGGTTAGTTTCGGTCCAACTGGTATTCCCATAATTCTGTGACGGTCTATCCCCAGTGACTCGGCTGTGACCGGTACTTGTTGTTGGGGTTGTTGTTGGGGTTGTTGTAAAGTTTGAAGCTGCTGTAGCTGTGCCATTAGTTGTTGAATGTCTCCTAAGTTTCCCGCTAGCACCTCTGATTCCTGTGGGGTGATAACATTGTCTTCCATAGCAGCTCCTAAGTTTCGTTGGTAAATCCCCATTTGTTGACCAAGAACCGCTTCTAACTGAGCCTTCTCTTGTTCAAACTTAAGATGGGCCATACGCTGACGGTTTTTGTTTCTCATGCGCTTTAGCTGGCGGCGATGGTCACTAGAGTCTTCAAAGACGGCTCGGTAAATAAAGTAAAAAGCCGCTTGTACTGAAAAACCTGCGAACCCATAAAAGATAGCTGACTCATAAGCAGTGTTGAAGTGGCTCCAACTCCAATTAACATACAGCATAATACAGAATGCTAGTAAGACCGATTGGAACAACATGGTTCCTAATAGTCTCAACTCTGATTCTTTTTGCTTTTCTCTATATTCTTGCATTTCTTCTGTCATATCCTTACTACCGTCTCCAAACATCATTGTTTCAAGTAGTGGATTTGTTCCTATTGGTATTCCGCTTTGCATTATATCACATCATATCTTCTATTTCTGGTTCCTTAGCACTAATTATATCATCAATACGCAATACCATAACAGCTGTTTCTGTGGCTGATTCCATGGCTTGCTTTACTACCTTCTCGGGTTCGATGACCCCTTGGGCTAGCATATCGACTACTTCTCCTGTGTATACGTTCAAGCCATATACACTTTGATTCTTCCCCTTACTGTGCGCCTTTCTAAGGTCCATTAGAGTATCTATTGGAGAAAGCCCAGCATTTTCGGCTAATGTACGAGGTACTACTTCTAAAGCTTCTGCGAAATGAGAAACTGCTAATGACTCTCGTCCACCAACTGAATCTGCATAAGTTCGTAGATGTTGTGCCATTTCTACTTGTGGCGCTCCGCCACCAGGAACAATACTTCCTTCATTCTTTGCCACCCAGACAACACCCATAGCGTCATCCATTGCTCTACGTATTTCATTTGCAACTTCTTCAGTAGGAGCGCAGATAACTAGTGAGGCCGCTTCATTGTTTGGTGTATCGTGTAAAAGCATGAATGGAGGTTGTCCTTCTTGGATTATTTCCTCTAGCGAGCCAGCAGTACCAAGGTCTTCGACTTCCAAGTCCTCATAACCAGAAACAATAAGTCCATTAGTAGCTTGAGCAATAGCTTCTAAATTTGAAGCAGCGCAGCGTCTCGCAGCTATTACGTCATTACGAGCTAAGTATTCTGCTACCCACGGGTCGATGTTTTTAGTCACTAAAACAACATTAGTTCCTAACTCAATGAGGTGGTCTGCCATATTTTTAAGTGCTTCTTTGCGTCCTTTCTGGTACTCCATTGATTCACTGTAAGAAGCAAGATTAAGATTTACACCTTGACCAAGACTATCTAATTCTAATGCGCCGTCAATAATTGCTATTTTGACATGTGTCATTTCTGTAGGCATAGAAGAATGAATTTTTTGTCTACCTACAACAATTCCATTTGGTGAAAAGGATTCACTAATTGGTGCACCAGTACGAGTCATAATATGAACAGCTTCTGGACGCGAAGCTTCTATAACTTCTAAGCATAGTCGTGCCAGGTGTTCTCTTTCCCCTTCTGCGCTTTTGCCGGTCATAGCAGTTTTAGCTATTGAGAGTAACATTTCTTCATCTGGGTC
>CENT01044966.1_pt1 | contig 28456 bp, 17 predicted proteins | sample 530141 | NCBI WGS metagenome assembly CENT01 (sample SAMEA2591074, study PRJEB7988) | marine metagenome | isolation source: saline water (ENVO:00002010), including | reverse complement strand
AATACTATTAAATTTCCGCCCTCTGCTATTTCGTCAATTCTCCACCGCGTAACCGGTGTTGCAATGTTCTTCGCGTTACTTTTCGTTATTTGGGCATGGGCAGTATCTGTTCAGTCGCCTGAAGGCTTCGCGAATGTTCAAGCAATTATGGACGGTTTCTTTGGAAAATTTGTCGCAATAGGCACAGCTTCAGCGCTGACGTATCACATTCTAGGCGGCCTAAGACATGTTGTTATGGATTTAGGTCACTGGGAAGAATTAGAGTCAGGCAACAATAGTGCAAAAGCAATAATCGCATTATGGATTGTACTGACCGTAGTATTGGGAGTTGCATTATGGTAACCAACCAAGCAAGTATGAAGCGCGATGGTGTACAAGATTACGTATCACTTCGTGCGACAGCAGCAATTATTTTCGCGTACTCGATTTTCATGGCGTGGTACTTTATAACCAGCGGTAGCTTAAGTTACGTCGAATGGCGTGGGTTATTTTCTGGTTTAGCTATGAAAGTTTTCACATTGGCAGCACTAATCGCAGTGATGATCCACGTACGTATCGGCCTTTGGCAGGTACTATCAGACTATGTTAAGTCAACAAGTCTGCGCGCGGGATTACAATATATATTAAATATCATCGCTTTTGGCTACGTAGCTGTCGGCCTATTTGTATTGTGGGGAGTGTAAGATGAGTTTACCCGTACACGAGTTTGATGCAGTAGTAATTGGGGCTGGTGGCGCAGGTATGCGTGCCGCGCTACAGATTTCACAGTCTGGTAAGTCATGTGCACTGTTATCAAAAGTTTTTCCAACCCGTTCTCATACTGTGTCTGCACAGGGTGGTATTACTGTTGCGCTAGGTAATTCACATGAAGACAACTGGGAATGGCACATGTATGACACTGTAAAAGGGTCAGATTACATCGGCGACCAAGATGCAATCGAGTACATGTGTAAGGAAGGTCCTGAAGCCATTATAGAAATGGAAAATATGGGTCTACCGTTCTCTCGTTTTGAAAACGGAAAAGTATATCAACGTCCTTTTGGTGGACAATCAAGAAACTTTGGTGGCGAGCAAGCGGCACGTACAGCAGCTGCTGCTGACCGTACAGGTCACGCGCTTCTTCACCTTCTTTACCAACAGAACGTAAAAAATAAAACAAAAGTATTTTCTGAATGGTATGCCCTTGATTTAGTGAAAAACCAAGACGGTGACGTTGTTGGTTGTACAGCAATCGACATCGAGTCTGGCGAAGTCGTTTACTTCAAGTCTCGTGCGGTAGTACTAGCAACAGGTGGTGCGGGTCGTATTTACGCATCTACCACTAATGCCCACATCAATACTGGTGACGGTGTTGGTATGGCACTACGTGCGGGTGTTGCGGTTCAAGATATGGAAATGTGGCAGTTCCACCCAACGGGTATCGCTGGTGCAGGAACACTAGTTACTGAAGGTTGTCGTGGTGAGGGTGGTTATCTACTCAACAAAGACGGCGAGCGTTTCATGGAACGTTATGCACCCAATGCTAAAGACTTAGCGGGCCGTGACGTTGTTGCTCGTTCAATGATGACTGAGATTCGAGAAGGTCGTGGTTGTGAGGGTCCTTGGGGCACACACATCAAACTTAAGCTAGATCACCTTGGCAAGGACGTACTTGAATCACGTCTGCCTGGTATTCTTGAGTTGTCTCGTACCTTTGCTCACGTTGACCCTGTAAAAGAACCAATTCCAGTAATACCAACGTGTCACTACATGATGGGCGGTATTCCTACTAATGTTGACGGTCAGTGCTTAGCAGTGGACGAAAACGGCAACGATAAAGTTGTGAATGGTTTATTTGCTTGTGGTGAGATTGCTTGTGTATCAGTACACGGCGCAAACCGCCTAGGTGGTAACTCACTACTTGACTTGGTTGTATTTGGTCGCGCCACGGGTATGCACCTTGGCAAAACATTGTCAGACATGGCGCCAAGTCGCGATGCATCAGAGTCTGACCTAGATGCAGCAATGGCTAGATTTAACCGCTGGGAAAGTTCAGAGACTGGCAAGGGCGAAGACCCAGTTCAGATCAAGAAAGACATGCAAAAATGCATGCAGCTTAACTTCTCAGTATTCCGTGAAGGTGAAGCAATGGCTGACGGCCTGAAAGAGCTTGGCGAAATTCGCGAGCGCTTGCAGAATGCCCGCCTAGACGATAAGAGCTCAGACTTTAATACACAGCGTATTGAATGCCTAGAACTTGATAACCTAATGGAAACCGCGTACAGCACAGCAGTAGCAGCGAATTTCAGAACGGAAAGCCGTGGCGCGCACAGCCGCTTCGATTTCCCAGATCGTGATGATGACAATTGGCTATGCCACAGCGTTTACGATCCAAACACTGAAAAAATGCTTAAACGTGATGTAAATATGGCGCCGAAACTTAGAGAGGCATTCCCTCCTAAAGCGCGTTCGTATTAAGAGAGGTAACGATAATGAAATTAGAATTTTCGATATACCGTTATAACCCAGATGTTGACGCTAAACCACGCATGCAAGACTACACTCTAGAAGTAGAGGAAGGTCAAGACATGATGGTACTAGACGCACTGATTGCATTGAAAGAAGAAGATGCCTCGTTGTCTTTCCGTCGTTCATGCCGTGAAGGTGTATGTGGTTCAGATGGTGTGAATATGAACGGCAAGAACGGTCTTGCTTGTATTACTCCACTTTCAGCGTTAGGAAAGGGCAAAATTGTTGTACGTCCACTTCCAGGTCTACCCGTAGTACGTGACCTAGTTGTTGATATGACGCAATTTTACACTCAGTACGAGAAGATTAAGCCTTTCTTGATCAACGATGGAAAACAGCCACCTGCCAGAGAGCACTTGCAGTCTCCTGAAGAGCGTGCGAAGTTAGACGGTCTGTATGAGTGTATATTATGTGCTTGTTGTTCAACATCTTGTCCGTCATTTTGGTGGAATCCAGATAAGTTCATCGGCCCAGCAGGGTTGTTACATGCTTATCGCTTCCTAATCGATAGCCGTGATACGGCGACAGATGAGCGTTTGAACGAGCTGGACGACGCCTTTAGCGTATTTCGCTGTCATGGTATTATGAACTGTGTAAGCGTATGCCCGAAAGGATTAAACCCAACAAAGGCAATTGGACAAATAAAGTCTATGCTTCTGTCTCGGGCTGTTTAGTTCGAATCTTTACTAACTAAGTTAGTCACAGGTTTTTGATGCTCTAAATAGCCATCCAGTTAGGATGGCTATTTTTTTATGTATTCATAGTGATAACACTTGGTTCTGTTGAGAATAGCCTTATAATAGTAATTGATTGTTAACTAGATTTTATAAAACGTAGCAAGGCAAATTAAATGCAAGAAAGCGTGATGAAAGCGTGGTGGGATTCCTCGCACATGGCAGGTGCCAACGCTGCCTATGTTGAAGAGTTGTATGAAGCCTATTTGGAAGACCCTCAAAGCGTCTCCGAAACATGGCGACAAATCTTCGATAACCTCCCCAATCTTGATGGCGTAGCATTAGAAACTAATCATACAGCAATTAAAAATCAATTTAGGCAACTTGCTGCGTTAGGTCCAACTGCACGAATGTCTAGTTCCACGGCACCCTCAGCAAGTGGTTCAGACGGCAAGCAAGTCAAAGTTCTCCAGCTTATTAATGCATTCCGTTTTCGCGGACATCAGCACGCTAACCTTGACCCGCTAGGGCTTTGGAAACAAGCTAGAGTTCGCGACTTAGAACTTTCTCACCACAACCTCTCTGAAGAAGATTTCGATTCAGTTTACAACGTAGGCTCATATGCCATTGGTAAAGAGTCGCTTCCGTTAGGTGAGTTAGTCAAATCGCTAAACAGAACGTATTGCGGTTCTATCGGTGCTGAGTACATGCACATTACCGATACCGACCAAAAACGGTGGTTACAGCAAAAATTCGAATCAGTTCAGGCTAAGCCAGAAATTTCTCGTGACGAGAAATTAAGCATTCTTAAAGGGCTTACTGCTGCTGACGGCATGGAAAAGTACCTTGGTTCTAAATTCCCTGGCGCAAAACGCTTTTCTCTTGAAGGTGGCGACGCGTTAGTGCCCATGCTGAAGGGGCTAATTACTAAAGCAGGCACCGCTGGAACTAAAGAAGTGGTTATTGGTATGGCCCACCGCGGCCGACTAAATGTGCTAGTTAACGTGCTAGGAAAAAACCCTTCAGTATTGTTTGACGAGTTCTCAGGTAAGCACGACGATTCACTTGGTGCAGGTGACGTTAAATATCACGCTGGTTTCTCTTCTGACTTTGCCACCCCAGGCGGCAACGTTCATTTAGCGTTAGCATTTAACCCATCTCACTTAGAAATTGTTAATCCAGTGGTTATTGGTTCTGTGCGAGCACGTCTTGTTCGCCGCGAAAACGACACTAATACGGTATTGCCTATTACCATTCACGGTGATTCCGCTGTAGCAGGTCAGGGCGTTGTACAAGAAACTTTCAATATGTCACAAACCCGAGGCTTTGCTGTCGGCGGGACTGTGCGTATCGTAGTGAATAACCAAGTTGGTTTTACTACATCAAAGACTGAAGATACCCGCTCTACGCAATACTGTACTGATATTGCGAAAATGGTTCAGGCTCCTATCTTCCACGTAAATTCTGACGACCCTGAAGCCGTTGCGTTTGTAACCCAACTAGCGCTTGAATACCGTCAGAAGTTTAAGCGAGATGTGGTTATTGATTTAGTTTGTTATCGCCGTCACGGTCATAACGAAGCTGATGAGCCTAACGCAACACAGCCGTTAATGTATCAAAAAATTAAGAAGCACCCTGTTCCGCGTGTTATATATGCCGACCAGCTAATTGCAGAAGGCGTTATTGAGCAGCGTGATGCGGACCGCTATCTACAAGAGTATCGCGAGGCGCTTGATCACGGTGCTTGTGTTGTAGAAGAGTGGCGCCCAATGACCGAACACAGCGTCGACTGGTCTCCGTATCTTGGTCACGACTGGGATACACCGTACGACGGCAGCGTGAGTGTAGAAAAACTTAAAGAATTGGGTGAGTCTATTACGTCTTTCCCTGAAGACCACAAGCTTCAGTCTCGCGTAAACAAATTATATCAAGACAGAAAAGCAATGGTCGCTGGCGAAAAGCTTCTCGACTGGGGCATGGCAGAAAATTTAGCCTACGCTACTCTTGTTGATGCAGGTGAAGATATTCGTATTACAGGCCAAGACAGTGGCCGAGGCACGTTTTTCCACCGCCACGCGGTACTTCACAACCAAACAGACGGTTCGACTTATCTTCCTCTGCAACACATTAGAGAAGGCCAAGGCGAAATCGAAATTTACGATTCTGTGCTGTCTGAAGAGGCAGTAATGGCGTTTGAATATGGCTACGCGACTGCCGAGCCTACGTGTTTGACCATTTGGGAAGCACAGTTTGGCGACTTCGCCAACGGTGCGCAGGTGGTGTTTGACCAATTTTTAAGTTCAGGTGAAGCAAAATGGGGCCGCTTGTGTGGCTTAACCGTTCTGTTACCACATGGCTACGAAGGTCAGGGTCCAGAGCATAGTTCAGCGCGACTAGAACGTTTCTTACAAATGTGTGCCGACCACAACTGGCAAGTGTGTGTACCGTCAACGCCAGCGCAGGTATATAACATGCTGCGTCGTCAGGTTGTCCGCCCTATGCGTAAGCCGCTTATTGTTATGTCGCCTAAGTCACTATTACGTCATCCGTTGGCTGTATCTTCTCTTGAAGAGCTCAGTGAAGGTAAGTTCCACAACGTTATCGGTGAAATAGACGATTTAGACCCGAAAGACGTCAAACGCGTGATTATGTGTTCTGGCAAAGTGTATTACGATTTGCTGGACCAACGCCGTAAGAATGAACAAAGCGATGTTGCTATCGTTCGTTTAGAGCAGCTTTATCCTTTCCCACAAGAAGAATGCGCGAAAATCGTGGCACAGTATAGCCACGTAAAAGATTGGGTTTGGTGCCAAGAAGAGCCGCAAAATCAGGGCGCTTGGTACTGTAGCCAACACCATTTCTGGCAAGCAATTCCAGAAGGTGCAAAGTTAACATATGCGGGTCGTGAAGCATCCTCGTCGCCTGCAGTAGGTTATGTATCCGTTCACAATCAGCAGCAAAAAGCACTGATTGAAGACGCTCTCACTATTAAATAAGGAACAGAAATGACAATTGAGATAAAAGTTCCGGTTCTACCTGAGTCAGTTGCCGATGCCTCCATTGCAACCTGGCACGTTAAAGCCGGTGATGCAGTTAAACGAGACCAGAATCTGGTTGATATTGAAACTGATAAAGTAGTTCTAGAAGTTGTAGCGCCAGCGGACGGTACAATCGGTGAGATCTTGAACGAAGAGGGTGCAACGGTTTTAGGTGAGCAGGTTATCGCGAAACTTGAAGAGGGCGGCGCTGCTGCTCCGGCTAAATCAGACTCGTCTGACTCTGAAAAAGAGTCTAAACCAGCACAAGCTGATAAATCTGAAAGTGCACCTGCTGGTAAAGCTTCTGACGTAAAAGTGCCAGTACTACCAGAGTCTGTTGCTGACGCTACCATTGCTACCTGGCATGTAGGTGTTGGCGAGGCGGTATCTCGCGATCAAAATCTAGTAGATATTGAGACTGATAAAGTGGTACTTGAAGTGGTTGCTCCTGCTGATGGTTCACTATCAGAAATTGTTGCCGAAGAAGGCGCAACAGTTACGGCTGAAGAAGTGATTGCTAAATTTGTAGAAGGCGCATCTGGCGGTACAGCTGCGTCTGCTCCTGCAGATGATAGTGACGAAAGTGATGACAGTAGCGATGCATTAAGTCCATCAGTCCGTCGTTTACTCGCAGAGAAAGGCGTCGATGCATCTAGTGTTAAAGGCACTGGTAAAAATGGTCGCATTACTAAAGAAGATGTTGAAAAGCATCTGAAAGGTGGTAATAAAGCACCTGCGGCAGCTTCTGCGTCAAGTGAAGCAGCACCAGACTTACCGGCTGGAAATCGCACTGAAAAACGCGTTCCAATGACGCGTCTTCGCAAGACGATTGCAAATCGTTTGTTAGAAGCGAAAAATTCTACGGCTATGCTAACTACGTTTAACGAAGTCAACATGAAGCCAATTATGGAATTGCGTAAGCAGTACCAAGAGAGTTTCGAAAAACGTCACGGTATTCGCCTTGGCTTCATGTCTTTCTACGTGAAAGCAGTGACTGAAGCGCTTAAGCGCTTCCCTGAAGTGAATGCGTCTATCGACGGTGATGATATTGTTTATCACAACTACTTCGATATCTCTATTGCAGTATCAACGCCACGGGGATTGGTAACCCCAATTCTCAAAGATACCGATATGTTAGGTATGGCCGGTGTTGAGAAAGGTATTAAAGAATTAGCATTGAAAGGTCGTGACGGTAAGCTAGCAATGGCTGACTTACAAGGTGGTAACTTCACCATCACGAATGGCGGTGTTTTTGGTTCACTAATGTCTACACCAATCATTAATCCTCCTCAAAGCGCTATCTTGGGTATGCATAAAATCCAAGATCGCCCAATGGCGGTTAATGGGAAAGTAGAAATTTTGCCAATGATGTATCTTGCTCTCTCTTACGATCACAGAATTGTTGATGGTAAAGAGTCAGTAGGCTTCTTGGTAACCGTAAAAGAGATGCTTGAAGATCCTACACGTCTATTACTAGACGTATAAGACTTCCGTCTCACGCAATTGTGGTTAGTGGCAAATATGGTCTATGCTGTGTTTGCTTCTAACGCAACGCTGGTATTTGATGTGATAATATCAGCCAAACTAATCAAGTCGCATTTGCGACTTTTGTCTTACTAAAAATCGGATAGAAACACCATGAATTTGCATGAATACCAAGGTAAGCAGCTATTCAAAGAATACGGTTTACCTGTTTCTGAAGGATACGCAGCAGACACTCCTCAAGATGCTGTTGATGCCGCAAAAAAAATTGGCGGAGAAGAGTGGGTAGTAAAATGTCAGGTCCACGCAGGTGGTCGCGGTAAAGCTGGCGGCGTTAAGTTGGTAAAAGATACTGACGCTATTAAAGCTTTCGCAGAAAACTGGCTTGGCAAAAATTTGGTGACGTTCCAGACTGACGAAAATGGTCAGCCTGTGAGCAAAATCCTTGTTGAATCTTGCACAGATATCGCTAACGAATTGTACCTTGGTGCAGTAGTTGACCGCACGACCCGTCGCGTTGTGTTTATGGCTTCTACTGAAGGTGGCGTTGAGATTGAAACTGTTGCTGAAGAAACACCAGAGAAAATTCTTAAAGCTGAAATTGACCCAATTGTTGGTGCTCAGCCTTACCAAGCACGCGAAATGGCGTTTAAACTTGGTCTTTCTGGCGTTCAAATCAAACAATTTACTAAGATTTTCCTTGGCCTAGCTAAGATGTTTGAAGATCTTGATGTTGCATTGATTGAAATTAACCCGCTTGTAATCAAAGAAGATGGTGACCTTCACTGTCTTGACGCTAAGCTAGCTATCGATGGCAACGCGTTATACCGCCAGCCTAAAGTTAAAGCTATGCAAGATCCTACTCAAGAAGATGCACGTGAAGCGCATGCTGCTGAGTTTGAACTTAACTATGTTGCACTAGACGGTAACGTAGGTTGTATGGTTAACGGTGCCGGCTTAGCAATGGGTACAATGGACATCGTAAACCTACACGGTGGCAAGCCAGCCAACTTCCTAGACGTTGGTGGCGGCGCGACTAAAGAGCGTGTTGCAGAAGCATTCAAAATCATCTTATCTGACGATAACGTAAAAGCCGTTTTAGTTAACATCTTTGGTGGAATCGTTCGTTGTGACATGATTGCCGAAGGTATCATCGGTGCGGTCAAAGAAGTGGGCGTTAATGTTCCTGTTGTTGTACGTCTTGAAGGTACAAACGCAGAGCTTGGCCGTGAAGTTCTAGCGAACTCTGGTCTAGATATCATTGCTGCTGAGTCGCTAACTGATGCAGCACAGAAAGTTGTAGCTGCAGCGGAGGGCAAATAATGTCTGTATTAATTAATAAAGATACCAAAGTAATCTGTCAGGGTTTCACTGGTGGTCAAGGTACTTTTCACTCTGAGCAAGCCATTGCTTATGGTACGCAAATGGTTGGTGGTGTTACACCAGGCAAAGGCGGCACTGAGCACCTAGGTCTTCCAGTATTCAATACAGTACGTGAAGCGGTAGAAGCAACAGGCGCAACGGCAACTGTTATCTATGTACCAGCTGCATTCTGTAAAGATTCAATCGTAGAAGCTGCTGATGCTGGCATCGAGCTTATCGTTTGTATTACTGAAGGTATTCCTACGCTAGATATGCTTTACGTGAAAGAGTACGTAAATGCTAAAGGCGTTCGTATGATTGGTCCAAACTGCCCAGGTGTTATTACTCCTGGAGAGTGTAAGATTGGTATCATGCCTGGACACATCCACAAGCCTGGTAAAGTAGGTATTGTTTCTCGCTCTGGTACACTTACGTACGAAGCGGTTAAGCAAACTACTGACGAAGGTTTCGGTCAGTCTAGCTGTGTTGGTATTGGTGGCGACCCTATTCCGGGTTCTAACTTCATCGATATTCTTCAGTTGTTCCAAGACGATCCTCAAACAGAAGCTATCGTTATGATTGGTGAAATTGGTGGTACAGCAGAAGAAGAAGCTGCTGAATTCATCAAAGCTAACGTAACTAAGCCAGTTGTTTCTTACATTGCGGGTGTGACTGCACCTGAAGGTAAGCGTATGGGTCACGCTGGTGCAATCATTGCCGGCGGTAAAGGTACAGCTGACGAGAAATTTAAAGCACTAGAAGATGCAGGTGTTAAAACCGTGCGCTCTCTAGCTGAAATTGGTAAAGCACTACGCGAAACCACTGGTTGGTAAGCTAACGCTTATTAACGAGTTTGAAAGCCCGCGTTAAGCGGGCTTTTTTGTATCTGTATTAAAACTTACTTTGATTTAAACTACTTGCAAACGTATTCACCTTGTTAAGATTATATCTACAAGTAATCTATTTCAATTAATCGAATAACATAAGATATGCCTTATAAAAAGCGCGTTAGCCTGTTTGGCTTCATTGTTGTCATGCTCCACTTTTGCTGATGAGTATTTGACCTTTTTTATGGCAGGTCAATCTAACATGGACGGCTATGGATATGTTTCAGAGTTGCCAAAAGGTCTCACTGGAACACAAGACGTTATGATTTTTCATAGTAACGGCGTTTTTGATAATCAAGATAACGGCGGTGTAGGGAAGTGGGGGAAACTTAAACCCGGTCACGGAACTGGTTTTAAATCAGATGGCAAAACTAATATGCTTTCTGATCGCTACGGGGCAGAATTAACCTTTGCAAAGGAAATACAGCAGCAGTATCCAGATAAAAAAATTGCCATTATTAAGTATGCGGTAGGCGGCACTGGGCTTGCGCTTAATACGGGTTACAGCAATTGGTTCCCAAACTTCACCGAGGGCGAAGGCCTTAATCAATATGACTTTGCGCTAAAAACAATCAATAACGCTTATGCTGCAAACGATATTGATAGCGATGGCAAGGCAGATACGCTAAAACCTATAGGTATCATTTGGATGCAAGGTGAAGCAGATGCACACGCAGGTGAAGAGTCAGCCAATGCGTACCTTAATAATTTAACGTCTATGATGAATTTATTTCGAGCGGCACTCAGAGTAGACGATCTACCTGTGGTTATCGGAAAAATTACTGACTCTGAGTTAGGCGAAGAAGATATTATGCCGTACATTTCTCGAGTGCATCTTGCTCAGGAACTGTTTGTTGAATCAGACCAGTGCGCTTCTTATATGTCTAACTCTGATACGTATACTTACGGTGATGATCCTTGGCATTACACTAGTGAAAGTTTCGTAAAAATGGGTAAAGACTTTGCTACATCTTATCAGCAACTTATTGAAACTTGTGGTTCAGTAAATGACTAATGGTGTGAGGGTACGGCTGACGTTATTAAAAGTATTGTGTGCGTCTACTTTGGTTTGTACGGCCTTTACCTCACTCTCAGTTGAGCAAGAAATTCCCTATCAAAACGAATGGTTAAAAAATCACTACCAAAGCCGTATGGCACTTTTTGATACTCAGCCAATTACGGCAGGAGATATTGTTTTTCTCGGTGACAGTTTAACAGAGTTAGGTGGCAACTGGTCTGTAAGGTTCGATAATCTGAAGGTGCGTAATAGAGGAATAAGCGGTGATACGACGTATGGAGTGTTAGCACGATTGCAAGAAATTGAAGAAAATGCTCCCGCAGTAATTTTCCTTTTAATCGGTATCAACGATATCTTTAACCTGTATTACGAACGAGAGATCCAAAGCTTATCGAAAACGACGTTGAATATAGAACGAATTGTTTCGAAGATTAACGCTTCTTCACCAAATACTACTGTTTTTGTTTTGGGGTTGCTCCCTGATCATAGAGACTTTGTCACTGTTATGGCAAAAGAAGTAAATAGACAAATAGCATTGATAGACTCTGCTCAATTTACTTTTTTAAATTTTCACGATTCGTTTTCCATTGGTGGAACGATGAACCCTTTGCTCACCACTGATGGTACTCATTTAAACGAAGCGGGTTATCAAATTTTCAAAGAACAATTAATACCGTACTTTAGAAACCTATGATTGCATCTAAAAGCTACCTTCTGTTTACCTGCTTACTATTTAATTCCTGCTTGTCCTATGCTGAGCTTACCTATCCAGATGGAAATAAAAAGGCTGTTATTTTCAGCTTCGACGACGGTCTGGTGCAAGACAGACGCTTGGTTAGCCTATTGAATAAGTACAAAGTGAGAGGCACTTTTCACTTAAGCTCAGGGCTATTTTCACAAACGGCACCTTGGTTAAAAGAATACTTGCCTGAAACCGGACACTATTTGCATGGCGACGACGTATCTATACTATATCAACGCCATGAAATTGGTGGGCACAGTGTTTCCCATCCGGCACTGCCTGATTTACCCCAAAAAGAAATCGAATATCAAGTAGTCTCGGATAAGAATCGTTAGAGTAAATTAGCGGAATATGACGTCGTTTCCTTTGCTTATCCTCTGGGACAATACGATGACAATGTTATCAAGGCAGTGAAGTTATCGGGGTTTACCAACGCCCGTACGGTAAACAGCACCCATAAATTTAAACTACCTTCAAATCTATTTGAATGGGATCCTACTGCGCATCATTCAGAAGCTTATTCGTTGGCAAAGCAGTTTGTTACGGTGGAATCAAACGAGCTTTCTCTTTTCGTTATTTGGGGACATTCGTGGGAATTTGATCAAAATATTACAAGCAATAGTTGGGAATATTTCGAATCGATCTTAAAAATCCTAAGTTATGAAAACAATATATGGTTTACCACTTCGGGAGAGTTTGCGAATTTTTATAACAGTAATTTAAAAAAAATGCCTTAATTGTCTGTGTAATTTCAAAATTCCCTCAATAATTCTTAGCGCTGTTTTAGTTAAAGCCCACGCTGTAAAATGACCTTCCTCACTTTTCATACTGTATTATTTATAAATAACTTTGCTCATTGTTCGTAACTTACCCTTAGAATGTTGTAAATTTACATCAAAATTTTGAATAGGGATGTTAAATCCGTGTTGCAATTAATTTATTGAATACGTATGCAGGCAATTGTGCATTCCTAAGCTCATCTATAGCATTGTCACCACATGATGCATTGTCATTCATTTGTCATAACAATAACAAAAAGACAACAATTATAACCGTATGGGACATCCGTTTTATGAAACACTTTAAACCAAACCTAATTAAGACAGCGCTTATCGCTGGCGGCGTTGCTTTTGGTAGTGCTCCTGCACTAGCTCAGCAGTCAGATACAGACGCAGTTGATGAAACGGCAGTGGAAGTCATTGAAGTTAGTGGCATCCGCGGAAGTTTGCAACGCGCGCAAGCGATAAAAATGGACAACACCTCAATTGTAGAGGCACTTTCTGCAGAAGATATTGGTAAATTACCAGATACCTCTATTGCTGAATCACTAGCCCGCCTTCCAGGTCTAGCCGGTGAGCGTAGAAACGGCAGAACAAGTGGTCTCACAGTGCGTGGTTTTAACGAGAACTACGTAGGTACAACGCTGAATGGACGCGAATTACTAGGTATGGGTGATAACCGTGGGGTTGAGTTCGATTTGTACCCTACTGAAATCGTTTCTAACATACTTGTTTATAAAACACCTGAAGCCGGTCTTATGACTCAGGGCATCGGTGGTACCATCGACATTCAAACAGTAAGCCCGTTAACAGCAAAAGAAACGTTTGCAATAAACGGCAGCTTTGAGATGAACGGTGAAGATTCTGGTAACCCAGATTTTGACAACAATGGTCACAGAATATCGTTTAACTACGTTGATCAGTTTGCGGATGACACACTAGGTGTTGCGCTTGTTGTTGCTGATATGGAATCGCCACGACAAGAAAAGTATTTCCGTGGTTGGGGATATGCACCTGCGAACCCAGATAAAGCTGCTGAAGGCGTTGAAGTTCCAGAAGGTACTGTGATTTTAGGCGGTAACGACTCATTTACGCGTTCTGCTATGCTAGAGCGTACGTCAATTGCCGGTGTCATTGAATACGCGCCAACCGACGACCTAACTATCCAATTTGACGCTCTATACATTGATTTTGAAGAAAACGATGTTCGAAGAGGTGTTGAAGAAGGTGGTGCTGAGTGGGGTACAAGCGAGTACACCATTACCGGCGTTGAAGACGGTCTGGTGACATCAGGATACTACGATGGATTCCATTCAGTAATCCGTAACGATTCACGTCAGCAGCAAGCTGAGCTAACTACTCTTGGTCTTAATGTTGAATACAACATTAACGACAACTGGACGGCAACTTTAGACGTTTCAATGGGTGAAGTTGATAAGACTATCACTGATATCGAGAGTTATTCAGGTGTAGGCCGCGCCGGTGTTGACGGTCGCCCACTTACACCGCGTTCGTGGACAATGACATCTACAGGTGCGGTTTACAGCGATCACCCAACGCTTGACGGTGTTGATTTAACCGATCCATCTTTAATTCAACTAGCTGGTCCTCAAGCATGGGGCGGTTCATTAGCACCTGTTGAGCAATTCCAAGGCGTTGAAGGCTTTGGTCCAGATACAGCACAAGATGGTTTCGTGAATGAGCCAATTTTTGATGAAACTCTAGATGCAGTACGACTTGATATTGAAGGTTTTGTTGATTGGGGCATGTTCTCTAAATTCACTGCTGGTGTTAATTATCAAGAGCGTGAAAAAGCAAAAGACAACAATGGTGCTTTTTTAACCTCTCCACTATGGCCAAGTTCGGAATCTATTCCAAACCCTATTGGCGTAGCTGACTTAAGCCACATTGGTGTGGAAGGGGTTGTAGCCTACGACAGTCTCGCTCTTTACAGAAGTGGCTACTACATTGAAACTGAAGCAGAACTGTTTGAAAACGGTCGTATTGGTGACACTTATACTATTACTGAAGATTTGTTGACTGCATACGCCAAGTTAAGCATAGATACAGAGTTACGTGGTATTTTCATCACAGGTAACTTAGGGCTTCAAATTATCGATGTAGACCAAACGGGTACTGGATTTAATACAACGACTGGCCCTACAGGCTTCACAGCAGTAACGCCAATCTCTGATGGTTCGTCGTATCACGATCTTCTACCGACGCTTAACTTAAGCTTTGAAGTTGCTGAGAATCAGTTTATCCGTACCGCGATGGGTAAAGTGTTGAGCCGTCCACGTATGGATGACATGAGACCTAACAACACGGTTAGCTTCACGTTTAACGATCAGCAAATTATTTCTCAAGACGTGGCTAACGGGCCGTGGTCTGCAAGCTCGGGTAATGCACAACTTAGACCGCTTCAAGCAAACCAATTTGATATTGCTTATGAGAATTACTTTGCAGATTCTGGTTACGTCGCCGTTAGCTTCTTCTATAAAGACCTAACTAACTGGCACGTTAGCGGCCAAACAATTGGCGATTTTTCTGAGTCGTATATTGAAGGCTTTCATCAGACATCGGGTCAAACTGATATTAACGGCGATGACGTGTTAGACGAGAACGATATTGTTCCACCAGCACTATTTAACGGTGTTGTGAGTTTCCGCGAAGACGGCCTTGAAGGTTTCGTTAGAGGCTGGGAAGTACAAGGTAGTATTCCGTTTGATTTATTCCACGAATCTCTTGAAGGTTTCGGTATGTTCGCAAGTGCAACTTTCCTAGACGGTGAGTTAGACAACGGCGATGCAGTACCAGGACTATCAGATGAAACGTACTCACTCACCGCGTTTTATGAAAGCAATGGATTTGAAGTACGTGTTTCTGGCACCAAGCGTGATGCCTTTAGCACAGAAACAAGAGCGGTTATGCCCGCTTATTTCAACCGAGTGTTTCAACTCAGTTTATAGGCTTGGCTTACAACGGACTTGTGGATGTAGACGGCATTGAGGGTGACGCTGATGGGCCTGACTCATGTGTGGAATGTGAGTATATATCCGAAGGGTTTGAAATGCAGCACAAAGGAGGGGAGGAAACTCGCGATGGTTATGTGGCCGCCATTGAATGGGCACCAATCGACACCTTTACGCTAAAAGCCGACGCCTTTATATCAAAGTTTGACTCTGAAGCCTTCGCGCGAGGTTTTAGAGTAAAACTGGGCGGTATTAACGCAGGGATCACTAACCCTACCGTTGTAAACAATAGCGTGATTGGCGGCACATTTTCACGCACAGACAATAGCTTTACTCGCGTAGAGTTGGTAAACGATGACAATCAAGATTTTGATAGCGTTGCAAACTTTGGTGTGAACGCCAATTGGGAAATAAGTGCCGACCTAGCGGTTCAGTTTGATATTTCTCGTTCTACTGCTGAAAGCGACTTTAGAAACGGTTTATTGTGGTCTTTAGTGGGAGAAGACGCCAATGTAGCCAATCCGGTTTTCGATGAGAACGTGCAAATATCGTATTTGCTCAATGAATTCACCTACCTGACCTAGGTTTTAATCAAATGAGCGCATTCACCGACACCGACCGCGTGATGGTAAGCAAGTATGGTATTTACCCGTTTGAAAATAAAGACGAATTAGATGCCTACAGAATTGATTTTCAATATTTTATAGATTCACCCGTTATATCCGGCTTGGAATTTGGTTACCGCTATTCAGACAGAGAATATAATAACGATCGCTCGGTGTTCGAGTATGGAAACGACAGCGCCTTCTCAGTAAGCCAACCGCCGCTAATACTAACCTCAGATATGGTGGAACAGGTAGACTGGAGCGGAGACTTTGGCTATTTCCCAAGTTATCTGTCAGTAGATTTGGACGGTGCACTTAACGCGTGGTTTCCAGACGGCAGGCCTGTACCGGTTCAAACTTGGGGGCCTGGTGCTGCAGGGGTAATCAATGGCCCAGGCACAGGACCAGCCACTGCTTGGACGTTACAAGAAAGTGGCGACGTATTTGAAACTGTGAATTCAGCCTATTTAATGGCAGCGATAAATACGGAAATTGGGAATCTTCCTGTAACCGGTAACGTAGGGGTACGCTACGTAAAAAGTAAACAACGCTCAACCACGCTTCAGCGTGCTACGCAGCTAATTTCTGATTTAGAAACCGGCGCAACCGAAGAGGTTAGCGACCCAACTGCCGGGGCGCAAAACATTACCGATGATGTAGGCCTTATTAATAACTTCTATCGTCCTGCGTTACTTAGCCACGAATACAGCGATGTGCTGCCGTCAATTAACCTAAACTTTCAGCTAAACGATGATATGCAATTACGTGTTGCTGCTGCAAAAGTCATGGGGCGGGCACCAATAAATCGTTTTGCCGCAAATGCTTCGACCAACGTAGAGGTAGTTACCGCGTTCCAAGACCGAGACTCTGGGGAAATAACCCTATCTACGCCAACAGCTCGAGTAAATGGCAACGCCCGAAATAGTCCGTATTTAGAGCCATTTTATGCCACTCAATATGATGTGTCTTGGGAGTACTATTTTAGCGAAACCGAAGGTGCATTAGTTATCGCTGGCTTCTACAAGGATATTGAATCGTTTGTCGAAGACATAGCAATAGACCCATACGACTTTGAAGGGAATGGCATTGTTACGCCAGATTCAGTGCAAGTGCCAGTATATTTAACCCCCGAGTTCTCGGGCCAAGAGTCAGAATTAGCCCTTGATGCTAACGGCGACCCGCTATTTGTAACGGTTCCGACAGAAAACGGAAGTTACAGCACAGCAGTTAACAACGCAGAAGGTGGCTACATTCGTGGTATCGAAATCGCCTATACGCAAATTTACAGCATGCTACCTGGCTTTTGGTCTGGACTAGGCATAAGCGCAAGCTACTCATACACAGAAAGTGAAATTCAGCGAACACTGGGCGATGGTATTTACGCAACGAGTTTGCCGGGTTTGTCTGAAAACGTAGCTACACTAACCGCATTTTGGGAATACGAGGGGTTTGAAACCCGTCTCTCTACACGCTTTAGGGACTCGTTTGTATCTCAACAAGTCGCTGTTAATGATCAGGTAGTTAACTTTGATTCTGAGCTTGTTGTTGACTATCAAGCGTCTTATGAATTGAACGAGAATTGGAGCGTATTGTTTCAGGTAAACAACCTTACCGATGAGCCCACTCGCAGCTATTTCTCGTCACAAGAACAAACCGGCACTATTCAATATTTTGGCACTCAGTACTTCTTAGGGATGACATACCGATTATGAAATCTCTAGCCTTGTGCAACGTTATCCCATTATTTAAAGCCAAAATAAAAGCTACAAATATAAGAACAAATCAGGAGAACACTATGTTTACTCGCTTAAGAGTATGGCGGTTAGCCGTGCTGATAGTAGGCGCTTTTATAATAACAGGGTGTGGGGGCTCGGATGTAGAGTCTGGCACCAACCAATTATTAACTTGTGTCGTGCCTAACGTACCCGATGAAACGGGCACTGAGTGTGTTGCGCCTCCGCCTATTGCGTGTGAAGCGCCAACTGTACCTAACGAAACCAATGACGCTTGTGTCGTCGGCGCCGATCCGTCTCTGCCTATGCCAGTGTTTACCCCGGGGGAAAACCAAGCTGTACTGTATTACAACCGGGCAGCAGTCGATGCAGACAATAGTAGTAATGATGCGGCCTACGAAGGCTGGCGTTTACATACTTGGAATAATGATACCTGCGATGCGTATGCCGACGCCGATACAGATTGGGCTAACGGGCGTGTGCATAATGGGGTAGACGCAAACTATGGCGCGTATTGGATTTTAGAACTCAAAGAAGGTTATGACGATTGTCATAACTTTATCATCCATAAAGGTACAGATGATGCGGGTAAAGAACTGGGCGGAGGCGACTTTCAAGCGTCTCTTGTTCAGGATGACGAAACATTTGTGCGCATGAACTTTACGCTATCAGGCGAGCCTACGCTGTTCGAATTCCCTATTTTGTCTTTGGGGCCTCAGGCAGTTGATATTGAGGGTTTTGGCGCCCACTGGTTAGATGCTAATACCATATTGTGGGACGTACCTGAGTCAGTAGCCACAGTTAAATTACATTACTCGGCTACGGCGAATTTAGAAAGTACGTTAGAAAATGGCATCAATGGAACGATTGTCGAACTCATGCCTTCAACCTTAACTGATGAGCAGGCGGCACTGGTTCCTCATTTGAGTGAACTAACTGCTTGGGAAGGTAATTGGTCTGTTGATGATGCAAAAAGCGTTATCACCACACAAACTGCGCTAGGCGGGTATGACAGCGAAGGTAATCTAGTTGCTGCAACCGGACTTCAGCTTGCTAATGCGATTGATGCATTGTTCACTCGAGGTGAAAATGATGCAGATGAAGCTCTATTAGGTGGAATTTATCACGACAGCGGCATAACTGCGGCAGTGTGGGCACCTACCGCAAATAATGTCGAATTGCTTATTTACAACGACAATAAGAGTGTATCAGAGCGTATTGAGATGGTGCGTGATAACGATTCAGGCATTTGGAAGTACGAGGGTGATAGCACGTTAGATAGACAACTATATCGTTATGAAATAACGGTATTTCATCCTAATACGGGCAATATAGAAACATTATTGGTCACCGACCCTTATTCAGTGTCGCTAAGCACCAATGGACGATTCTCACGCTTTGTGAATCTTGCAGATGAAGACTTAAAACCCGAAGGGTGGGATTCTCACACAATTCCAACTATCCAAAACCCTGAAGATGCCGTGATTTACGAAGGGCATATACGAGATTTTAGTGTCTTGGACGAATCTACGTCTGAAGAAAATCGCGGCAAGTACCTCGCCTTTACGGAGGAGGGCACAGCACCTGTTGCGCATCTTCAAAAGCTCGTTGACGCAGGACTGAACTACTTTCACATTTTACCGGCAAATGATATTGCCACCATCGATGAAGACCCTACGAATACAGTTGATTTATATGACACCGTGGGAGAGCTATGTCGTTTAAATAATGAGGCTGCAGTATGCGAAGAAGAGAATGAAAATACGCGTCTGATAGACGTGTATAACAGCTACGACCCTCTTGCTGAAGCGGCAAAAGCGCAACAGCTTACTAATGATCTTCGCGGTATAGACACATTTAACTGGGGATACGATCCCCATCACTTTAATGCTCCTGAAGGAAGCTATGCGTCAAGTGCTGAAGGTGTAGAGCGCATTAAAGAGATGCGAGCAATGGTGCAAGCGCTGCACGAACTGGGGCTGCGCGTTGCGCTTGATGTTGTGTACAACCATACAAACGCGTCGGGTGTATTTTCAAAGTCTGTACTCGATAAAACGGTACCAGGGTACTACCACCGTTATGAGGTAGATACTGGAGCGATTGTTCGCGAAACATGCTGTGATGATACAGAACCGCGCAATGTGATGATGGAAAAGTTTATGGAGGACTCTTTGCTCATGTGGGCTGAGCACTACAAATATGACTCTTTCCGTTTTGACATTATGAGCCAGGCAACTAAAGGCACTATGCTGCGTTTGCGTGAAGCGGTGCAGACAGTTGATGAAGATAATTATTTCTACGGCGAGGGGTGGACCAAGATAGAGCGGGGTTATGAGCAGGCTAATCAGCTAAATATGGCAGGTTCTGAAATTGGCACGTTTAACGATCGTATTCGCGAGGCCATCCGTCAGGGGAACATTTTCTCTCCTGACTCAGACGCGCTGCTTAGCGACCAAGACCGCGTAAAAATGAGCTTGATTGGCACACTGAAAGACTACGTTCTAGAGACTTCATCGGGTAGTGCGGGGGCCACCAGTAATTTAGGCGGTTACGCTGAAGATCCGGCAGACATCATTAACTATGTGTCTAAGCATGATAATGAAACCCTTTGGGATCAATTGAACTACACATTGCCGCAAGACATCAGCTTGCAAGAGCGCGTTCGAGCGCAAAATGTGGCCATGGGGATTAACTTAGTCGCTCAAGGCATTCCGTTTCTACAAATGGGCGGCGACATGCTGCGCTCTAAGTCTATGGACCGCAATACCTATGATTCCGGTGACTGGTTTAACTATGTTGACTTTACCTATGGCACCAACAACTGGAATGTAGGTTTACCACTTGCGCAAGACAATGAGGCTCGCTGGGAAGAAATGGGCGAGTTCATTTACAACCCAGAGCGCGCCGCATCGACAGCTGACATAATGTTTGCCTCTGATGTGTTTGCAGAGCGACTTTCAATTCGGATGTCCAGCCCCTTGTTTAGGTTAACTAACGCTCGCGATATTATCGATCGCATTGGTTTTCATAATATTGGCAGTAATCAGCAAAAAGGCTTAATTGCCATGAGCATCGACGATGGTGTTGCCCAAACTGATGATACTGTTCGTGCCGATATTGATATGATGAATGACGCGATTATGGTTCTGATTAACTCGGGCTATAATGAGAAAACCATTACAGTAAATACTGCCACAGGCTTTATTTTACATGCTACTCATGCAAATTCAGTTGACAGCAGCGTGCGAGGCGCAATGTTTACAGAAGGTGATGATGGCAATGGCACTTTTACTGTACCAGCGTTAACCATTGCCGTTTTTGTTAAGCCTCAATCCGGTGCGCAAGGCTACGGGCTAAGTGCATTTGCGACAACAGGCGCTCCTGATGTGGTGCCTTATGGCGATACTACGGCCTATTTACGTGGCGACATGAATGGATGGTCTTTAGATAATGCATTTACCTATCAAGGTGACGGTATTTATAACGTTTCGGTGCCGCTTGTTGGCGGGACGACCTATGGGTTTAAGTTTGCATCTGAAGACTGGGATACGGTGAACTTCGGAGCAGTAGAAGGTGATGATGGTACGGTAACGGATGGCGTTGAAAAAGTATTAGGTAGAACCAATACAAACCTTGCGTTTACGCCGTCAATCGATGCTACGTATCTATTTACTATTAATGCCAGTGAAAGCGAAGCGCCAGTGTTGACAGCAGAGAATGAGGAGCCCTATGTTGGCACGCCAGTGTATCTTCGTGGTGCAATGAACGACTGGGGAACCGCTGAAGAATTCCAGTACCAAGGAAGCCGTATCTATACGTTTGCTCGAGATATAGAGCCTGGTACCTATGAATTTAAAGTCGCTTCTGAAGACTGGAGTACCGTTAATTTCGGAGCGCTTAGTAGCGACGACAGTGATAGAAATGTGGTTGTTGGGCAGTCCGTTGGATTGGCAGCGACCAATGATAACCTTATCCTCACTATTGAAAATGCCGATCGCTATGTATTTGTTTTTAATGTGTCAAATGAGGATGCACCTACTATTGGTGTGTACAAAGAGGATTTCTGGGGTGAAACCGATGTATATGTTCGTGGTGGCATGAATGGTTGGGAGGCCGTTGATAGGTTCTCCTATTTAGGTGCTGGTGATTATGTTGCTGAAATAGAGTTGAGTGCTGGAGCGGTTGAGTTCAAAGTCGCCTCAGAAGATTGGTCAACGGTAAACTTAGGCAACCCTAATGACTCAGCGACCAATGCGGTAAGTGTAGGTACACCAAAAATTCTGGGAAGTAGTAATAACAACCTGATGATAGATGTGGCTGAAGCCGGGCTGTATGAATTCAAAGTTTCAGGTCCTGATGGTGCAATGCCAACGCTGACTGTTTCCATGAAGTAAATTCTTAACACGCTCAGCGTGTATCCGACGAAACAAATGTAAACCGCAATATCGACGATATTGCGGTTTTTTATTCGTACCTCTTTTTTCCTTTTTTTAGTTCGCTCTCTATCTATGCGCCTTTTATAAACCTGTTATTTTTTTGTGAATTATCCAAGTTGGTTTAATACGCCCTAATGGCGCGAATTTTGTATCACCAGCTCTATTAATGACATTTACACAGAAATGCAATAACAGGGAAGGTTAAATGTATGAAACGAGCATTAGTGGTTGAAGGTGGCGCCATGCGAGGTGTATTTGCCGCAGGTGTGTTAGACAAGCTTATGGATGAGCACTATTTTGCCTTTGACTTTGCAATTGGTGTTTCCGCGGGGGCGACTAACCTGTCTACCTATGTCACTCATATGCAGGGATTAAGCAAAAAAATTATTTTACAGTATGCGACCAAGCGAGAGTTTTTTAGTCCACTTCGCTTTGTTCAAGGTGGTCATATGACCGATGTTCATTGGTTGTGGCATTACTCAAAACAGTCTCTTGGCATACGAGCACCGCATATTGGTACTGATATCGATTTATTTGTGGGTGTTACCAATGTTAATTCTGGATTATGTGAATATTTTCAAGCGAACGAAGATAACGTTGATGATCTTATGGTTGCCTCTTGCGCTTTACCGACAGCTTTTAGGGAGCAACCGGTTATCGATGGTCGGCGCTATGTGGACGGTGGCGTTGCCGATGCCATACCTGCAAGGCAGGCTTATGCGATGGGGGCGAGAGACATTACCGTTATTTTGTCTCAGCCACCGGGGTTTACAAAGCCTGAGCTGAAATCTCCTTGGTTGTTAGAGAAAATGTATCGCGAGCAACCGGAATTGCTCCGTACGCTGATTAATCGGTCAAAAACCTATAACGAAACCTTACACTTTCTCACTAACCCTCCAGCAGACTGCAAAATACACATTATTGCTCCTGACGCCTCCTTTAGCGTAAAGCGTTTAACTATGGACAAAAAGAAGCTTTTAAGAGGCTATGCGCAAGGCAGAAGGATGGGAAGACGTTTCTTATCTGGTCAAATGATGGATGTGGCCTGAAACAGTAAGTCCGGTTACGTCTTATTTCACGTGCTTAGACTATGCAGCACGTTTTATCCTAACGCGCTGCCTTAGCTTACAAGGCTAATAAGCCTCATTTAATTAATGGGGTTTCGCGTTAATATGAGTAAACATATTCATTGCAAGCTGTAACAGCGTATCTTTTTTGATACATCACGCTGTTATAGCTCAAATTTCGCTCACTCTTAGTGGGTGATGATGTATAAGTATGCAAAATCAGCCCTTTACACTGTATCCGATTGCATACATCTAAATGTGCGAAATGCACTTGTCCCAAAAACGCCTTCCTTTTGTCCCGGTCAAAAATCGAATTTAGAAAACGTAAAAGTACACACGTCACTTTTGATTTTAAAGGCAATTTGACCGTCTGTTTTTATTTAAGGTATTGAATATATTGATTTTATTGCCTCGCTCTGACTCACTTTCTTAAGTGTAAATGGCTTAGCCATACTTTCCTTGTACTCTTTACATGCTCTTGTAAGATATTCACATTGCGCGCTGTAATTTTTACGCACTTCTGGTTCATAAATTGCTTTACCTAAACAAAATAACAAAAGCAGTCCACACAATTAAGGTTCAATTTATTGATGTGTTCTCGGTATTTATACACTTAATAGATCTCTAAGCGGCGAGTGAAAGGTTTAAAAACTTATACCTTAGCCTAATTTACGTTGTTGCGTGTGGTAGGTGGTAAGAATAAGTGGCAGTATCCGCTAACAATAAAAACAGTGAATTGAGCTGAAGTATGGAACTGGCAAAACAAAAGGCCTCAATTGGCTTAATCAATCCAAAAAATCCGGTGAATGTTGCCTCTATTTTACGGGCTGCCGGCTGCTATGGTGTAGCGTCGGTTTTTTATACCGGCCAGCGATACAGATTGGCAAAGGAATTTAACGCAGATACAAAAGCGTTTCACAAAATTATTCCAACTGTTGGTGTCGATAATTTAAAAGATGTTGTGCCTAAAGGCGCGAAAGTAGTGTGTGTTGAGTTAGTAGAAGGTGCTGTGCCATTGCCGCACTTCGAACACCCAGAAAATGCGTTTTATATACTCGGTCCTGAGGACGGAAGTGTGCCAAGTGATGTGCTTATCTGGTGTGACTATGTTGTATACATACCAACATATTCATGTATGAACTTGGCCGCCACAGCGAATGTGCTGTTGTACGATAGATTATCAAAGTCTCATTTTGTTAGCGGGGATGCGCTAATACGGAGCAGTAGAGACACAAATAACACAACGAAAATCTAATCGATTGTGCGTGTTTCATGTGAGCTAGGACGCTTACCAAAATGATAAAAATTTGGGAGTTTTGCGTTGATTATAAGAACAAGAAAAGCGATGAGTAAGTTTAACCATGTGGTTTCTCAGAAATTTAACAATTTACCATCATTGCTACCAAGTATGTTTGCCAAACAACCCGCCATCGACGAAGAAATTGTTCGTTTCTTTTTTAGCCGTTATCAATTGGTTGTTGCTAATGATGAAAAAGACAAAGACGTCAGTTTTAAAACACGTCATAAAGTCTATTGTGAAGAAATGAAGTTTGAACAGACAAGAGCGTCGTCTCTTGAGGTAGATAAGTACGACGATAGGGCAGTGAACTGCTATATTAAACACCTTCCTACTGGAGAGTGCGCAGGTACAATACGCCTAGTGTTACCCCAGCATGGCAGTGGCGCTCTACCTCTTGAAGACAAATTTTCCGATGCATTTTCGTGTTCGTCACTTTTGCCTTCTAATTTAGTGTCAGACGGCGTGTGTGAAATTTCTCGTCTCGCTGTGCCCAGAGAGTTTCGGGTTAGGCAGCTTAAAACAAAAGTGCTACCAAATGAAAAACTCGCGAAAGTAAAGCAAAGCAAAAACTTAAAGTTCAATATTGAACAATTACCTTATTTATCGATTGCGCTCTATTTAATGGCCACTAGTGTCTGTTTGCATTTAAATATGTCTCACGCCTATGTGCTAATGGAGCCAAAGTTGGCTAGACGAATGAAGGCGTTTGGCATTCACTTCAATGAAGTTGGCGAAGCTATCAGTTTTAAAGGGCAGCGAGTGCCTTACCGCCTTTCACCAACTACATTGGTGAGCGAACTCTCAAACACCTTAAAGCGTTTTCAGCAAGAGGTCCATCAGAGCATTCAGCCGAGTTTGAATAAAATGAGTGTTGATGCTATCACCTCTAACGCTAATGTTCCGTTTGTCGCAAAGCGCGAGGATAGGGTGTCAGTAGCAGCGTAGTAATAGGTTTTTTGGGGTTGAATACGTATGCATGTTTTTTAACAATACGTTAACGCGTATCCTGTTGGCATTCAGAAAAATTGAAGTAATCAATATGATGCCAGTTAAAAATATGTCTTCTTTTACTATTTCTTCGTTTCGAAAACCTTTTGTAGTTGCTATCGTGGTCTCAAGTCTTCTAGCCTGCTCAGACAACGATACAATGAGTAATCAACAATCTCAGGGTTCAAACCCTACTGAGAATGGCCAGCCTTCTCCTAATAAAGCGCCTTCTGCTGAAGCGCCCTCCACTGAACAGTTATCATTAGTGCAGGGCAAACCGGTGGTATATCAGCTTTTTACTCGCCTTTATGGAAATACGAATACAGCAAATATTCCTTGGGGTAGCATTGAAGATAATGGCGTAGGTAAGTTTGCTGATATTAACGATGCTGCACTTGCGAGTATAAAAGCCCTAGGTACCAGCCATGTGTGGTACACAGGCGTGCCTCATCACGCAGTCATCAACGACTACAGCGGATATGGAATATCACACGACGACCCCGATGTAGTAAAAGGCCGTGCAGGCTCCCCCTACGCAGTAAAAGATTACTACAACGTTAACCCTGACCTCGCGCTAGACCCAGCAAACAGATTGGAAGAGTTTGAAGCCCTCATAAAGCGTACACATGAAAATGGCATGAAGGTGATTATTGATATCGTTCCAAACCATGTTGCTCGCAGTTATCAATCGTTATCATTGCCAGAGGGACAAACCAATTTTGGTCACAGCGACGATACTTCAGTGGTATATGCAAGAGATAATAATTTTTATTATGTTGTCGATAAAGCCTTTGAAGTTCCTACCGCACAAGGCTATGAAACCCTTGGCGGGGACGAACATCCTTTAGCTAATGGTGAATTTAAAGAATACCCAGCAAAATGGACCGGAAACGGAGCAAGAGCTGCTAAGCCCGACATTAACGACTGGTATGAAACCGTTAAAATAAACTACGGTGTGAAGCCTGATGGCACCTATGACTTTCCTGTCTTACCTTCAGAGTACGCTAACAAGTCATATAGCGAACATATGAATTTTTGGAAAGACAAATCTCTACCTGATTCTTGGTATAAGTTTCAGAGCATTGCTCATTATTGGTTAGACAAAGGTGTCGACGGTTTTCGTTACGATATGGCAGAGATGGTGCCGGTCGAATTTTGGTCATTCTTAAACAGCAGTATTAAACAACGTTCGCCGGACGCATTTTTATTGGCAGAGGTATATCAACCCTCCAAGTACCGAGATTATATACATTTAGGCAAGATGGACTATTTGTACGACAAAGTTGGGTTTTACGATACGCTTAAGACCATTATGCAGGGCTCAGGGAAAGTCAGTGAACTGGTATCTGTTCACAATCAAATTTCTGATATTGCACCCCATATGCTTCACTTTTTAGAAAACCACGACGAACAGCGTATTGCCAGTGAGGATTTTGCAGGTAGTGCAGAGAAGGGCAAACCAGCGCTTGCCGTTAGCGCGCTGATTAGCAGCTCTCCAACGCTACTTTACTTTGGCCAGGACGTGGGGGAAGACGGAAGCGAAGACATGGGTTTTGGCAATCCTACTCGGACCACTATTTTTGATTATGCCGGCGTGCCTGCCCATCAGCGTTTTATGAATGATGGCAAATTCGATGCGGGGCAATCAACAGAAGAAGAAAAAGCGCTGCACAGCTTTTACAAAGATGTCATGAACATTGCCGCAACACACAGTGCTATTAATGGTCGTTATCAAAGTTTACATGCCCTGAATCTGAGCGAAAAAGACTCTGCCTACTCTGAAAAGCAGTTTGCATTCTTGCGAGAGGAGAACGATCAGGGCTTCATTGTGATTGCTAACTTTAGCGATAACGCTACAGGCCCGATTTCACTTATAGTGCCTGCCTCGGCAATAAAAGCGTCAAGCAATAATCTTGCGCTTAAACCTTTACTTTCCCACAAGGGTGTGACCCTTGAGCAGGAGGGTGCTAACTACCGTGCCATTATAACCTTAGATGCCCTAGAAACTAAGGTGTTTGCTTTTTAAGCAGCACCTTTCTTTGCACCGGTTCAGTGCAGGCATTTGACGTTGAAGGCTATGGGTTTCGTACATAATTTTTTCACTTACCCTTCTTATGGCTTGTATCACTTGTTTTGCCAGTTATTTTGTCTAGCTCTTTCGTGAATACGTATGCAGAGCGTTGGTATGAACAAAAGTACAAGGTAGTATCTCAGCATAATCTGTACTTAACGTATTATTAACATTGGTGTTCATGTGGTTAATTTTAACAGCGTAAGCCATGCTTTCCTTCTAAATCGCTATCGTGTGTTGCCGTTACTTCTCTCTACAGCTGTATCTTCGGTGGCGGCACCAGTTTATGCATTGCAGCAGAGTGAACTTGAAGTATATCCACCTAACTGGTGGGCGGGCATGCAAAATCCTGAAGTGGAGTTGATGATTTACGGTGAAGGCGTAGCTGATGACACCGTTTCTATTGATAAAGGAAAGGCAATAATTAATCGTGTTAAGGCATTAGATAGTGAAAACTATCTTTTTGTAACACTTGATACTTCAGGTGCTCGAGCGCAAGAGCTCACGCTTACACTGACCGACAATGATGGAAGCTATCGAAGGCTTCACTACTCGCTTGAAAAACGTAAAGAAGGCTCTGCGTCAAGAAAAGGCTTTGGACCAGAAGACGCTATCTACCTTATTGCACCTGACCGCTTTGCAAATGGCAATAGCGCAAATGATAACGTTGACGGTTATCAAGATAAGGCAGACCGCCAATTAAAAGGTAGCCGTCATGGCGGCGATATCCAAGGTATTGTGGACAACCTAGATTACATTAAAAGCATGGGCTTCACGCAGATTTGGACCATGCCT
>CENT01023277.1_pt1 | contig 28471 bp, 66 predicted proteins | sample 530141 | NCBI WGS metagenome assembly CENT01 (sample SAMEA2591074, study PRJEB7988) | marine metagenome | isolation source: saline water (ENVO:00002010), including | reverse complement strand
TTTGAATATCTAAATAATCCAAAGAAAAATGTAGGCTATAATATCACAGGTTATTATCAAACTTCTGAATTTCTTTGCAATCACAGGGATTTTATTTTAGATTTATATAAATGTGATGCACAGCTCGAACACATCCGCGAAAATGATTGTTTCATTCATGCCCGAATTGGAGATTTGCTCAACAATTTAAATCGCAACATGGCATATTTCCAACCAGATTACTTAGAACAACAACTGCAAGCCACGAGAAATACTTATAATACAGCATACATTTCTTCTGACACTATCAATTACCCTCCTTTGGTTGAATTGATCAACAAGTATGGCTTAACAATTTATCAAAACGGGCCATTAGATACTATTTTATTTGCCAAAAATTTCAATAATTTAATATTATCTGCTGGTAGCTTCAGCTACTGGATGGCATATTTAAGTGAAGCAACCAACATTACTGTGTACAAAAACAATAGGCAAGATCCACTACAAAAACAAAATGCATGGAGCCACACTAAAAATGTTAAATTTTTTCGAGACATAAAGAGTCAATGTGTAAATAATACTAACTATATTGGGCAAAAATAAATATTTTGCATATGAGTTTTGAGAATAAATTATGATAAGTCATAAACATAAATGTATTTTTATTCATATACCCCGTACAGCAGGTTCTTCAATAGAAGTTGCATTACAGGGCAAAGATCAGTGGCGTCTCGAGCCAGGCACAAAGCATTTGGTTGCATCTACTGCAAAAAAGTTGCACAAAGATTATTGGGACGAGTATTTTAAGTTTTCTTTTGTGAGGAACCCGTGGGACAGAATGGTCTCTATGAGTAAATTCCCTTCTTTTTACGGATGTGCTATAAAAAACAACTTACTATGTGTTAAGGGTTACATCAACAAGTTCAGCCCGGTAGAAATAGATCCAAGGAGTGCTTCGGAAAAAGATCGTTCTAGTATACCTGTAATACAGGATGCCGTTTACCTAAATATTTTGAACGAAGAATTGGATTTTATCGGTAAATTCGAAAATTTACAACAAGATTTCAATACCGTCTGTAATGAAATTGGAATTGCAGAACAGGAACTTCCTCGCTTACATAAAAGCAGTCATAAACACCACCAGCACTACACCGAATACTACGATGATGAAACTCGTGAAATCGTTGCAGAAAAATACAGGAAAGACATCGAGTATTTCGGATATAAGTTTGGAGAGTAAAATTGATTTTTTGTTAAAATCCACACATAATATAATGTGGACGAAGATTTAGAATTTATCAGCCCCAGGGATTACGACGAACAAACTGATGCATTTAGATTTGAGTTAGATAATTTGGTAGAAAGATTCCTAGAAGAATTTGACTTAAACACCATTACATTGGTTGGAGCATTAACAGAAAAAACAAAAGAGTTGCTTGAAGTAGGGAGTATTGAATTCGAAATGGACGAAGATTTTTTTGACGAAGAGGAGGATGAATTTTGAGGCCATGGAGGGACTGTAATTCTTTAGGTAAACTTTTGATTATATGCTGCTTGATTAATATGTTTTTTTGTATTGAACTCGCTATTATAGGTCACCCCTTAGCGATTTTTAGTGTTTTTTCAGCGGCTTGCTGTGGACTAGGGACATATTCTAAAAAATGCACAAAACAAGTGTAACTAATTTCAATGAAGGTTAGCATTACAGATTTACTTTTATTCGCTATAGCGGGGTACATAATATATTATGTTTATGCTTTACAAAATCAAAATAATGAGCTAGAATCTATCATTGACAGTCAGAATAGCGTGTTAGAGACTCAGAGAATATATATTATAGAAGTTAATAAAATGCTAGGAATAAACCCTTATCTTTATGAACAATATCAACCAAAAGATTCGCCAATTCACAGAAGACAGATATAAAATGAAATTAAAAGATTTAATACAAGTAACTAATTACAAAAAAATTTTCAATGAAGTATATAAACATTATATGCTAAGCAAAGAATACTCGAAAGAACGTATCTCAAATATGGATCTGGCATTTTATCGAGCATATGAAGAACTCAAAAAGACAGAAGGGCAAGTTCATGAAGATGAAGAGGTTGCAGGTTCAGTCATATTTATTACTCGAAGCAAAACTGCCGTAGATGATGAAGATTATATTGATGTTTGTTTAAAAAATTCTAAAAACGGCGAGATATATTCTATTGATTTTATTGAGTGGGAATATTTAGTTGATTTAGAAATTGAGAATGATTTTGACTTAAATAAACATATCACAATGGCTCATGTTTTATGGGAGTTAACCTTTTGGGGTTTTTCCTCTAGTGCTGTTAAAAGAGCTGCAGAAGGTTTAAAAACTTTATCTGATGAAGCACTGGAGTCATTATCATTAGAAGAATTGTCGTGAAAAAAGTTATTGTCACAGGAGTTACTGGTCAAGATGGCAGTCATATGGTTGATTTTTTATTAAAAGAAACTTCATATAAAATATATGGTTCAATCAGAAGGCTCAGTGTCAATAATCACGAAAACATACTTCATCTTGAAGATGAACCAAGATTTCAATTAATTGACTTAGATTTAAATGACCCACATAGCATAAGGGATGTCGTAATAGATATACAACCAGATTATTTTATTAATTTTGCAGCACAATCATTTGTTGCAGGGAGCTGGAAATATCCAATCCAAACATGGGATACGGATTCTAATGCGGTACTACATATATTAGAATCAGTTAGAAGGTTTTCCCCTAAGTGTCGCTTTTATAATGCGGGTTCTTCTGAAGAGTTCGGCGATGTGATTACTACACCTCAGAATGAATTTCACCCGCTAAAACCACAAAGCCCTTACGGAGCAGCAAAATGCGCTGCTAGACACCTTGTTCGGGTCTACAGAGAGTCCTACGGACTTTTCGCAATACAAGGCTGGCTTTTTAATCACGAAGGAACTAGAAGGGGCTTGGATTTTGTTACGAGAAAGATAAGTGATGGAGTGGCAAATATAAAGTATAATCTTGAAAACAATAAAAAATTTAAAGCTTTATCTTTAGGAAATTTAGAGGCATTAAGAGATTGGAGTGATGCAGAAGACTTTATGAGTGGTGTTTGGTTAATGTTAAATCAGCCTTTCCCCAAGGAGTATGTTTTAGCAAGTGGCGAAATGCACTCTGTAAGAGAATTTTTAGAATTGTGTTTTGATTTTGCGCAAATAAAGTTTATTAAAAAGGGACAAGGAGTAGATGAAAAATATTTTACGGAAGATGGACAAGTAATTTCTGAAATCAATCCGAAATATTTTAGACCCGCAGAAGTAAATGAATTATGCGGAGACCCAACTTTTGCAGAGCGAGACTTAAACTGGGTGCGCAAAACTGATTTTAAAGGTTTGGTGCAAAAAATGTATAATTGCGATGAACGAAAGTATTTTAGCTGATAAAAAAATATTTATAGCTGGTCATCTCGGAATGGTGGGTTCTGCTTTATGGAGAAGCTTAAGTAAATATAATGTCATCACACTAGATAGGTCAAAATTAGATTTAATTAATCAGCAAGAAGTTGAATCTTTTTTTGCAGAGCATCGCCCAAATATTGTAATAAATTGTGCAGCAAAAGTGGGTGGCATCCTTGCAAATAACTCTTATCGAGGAGAGTTTATTTATAATAACTTACAGATCACTTCTAATATTATTCATTTTGCTCAAAAATATAGTGCTGATAAATTAATTAATTTAGGTTCGTCCTGTATATATCCAAAGCAATGTGAAATACCAATTCAAGAAGAAGCTTTACTATCTGGAAGGCTAGAGCTAACAAACGAGCCTTATGCAATTGCAAAAATCGCAGGAATTAAATTATGTGAAAGCTATTATCATCAATATGGGAGCAACTTTTATTCTTTAATGCCTTGTAATTTATATGGTTTCGGAGATAATTTTGATTTAGAAACTTCTCATGTTTTGCCCGCTTTAATGCGAAAAATACATTCAGCAAAAGAAAACGAAGAACAGTCTGTAGAAATCTGGGGTTCAGGCAAGCCTCTAAGAGAATTTTTGTTTGTTGATGATTTGGCGGAAGCGATTAAGTTTTGTTTATTAAATGTAGATGCTAAAAGCATTTATTCTCAAGGTGTTTCTCATTTAAATTGCGGATCAGATGAGGAGGTTTCGATCATGGAATTGGTTAATTTAATATCAGAGATTGTTGGATATAAAGGAGAGTTTGTTTTTGACGCTGAAAAACCAGATGGGACTTTTAGAAAAAAAATGGATAATAAAAGAATTTTTGACTTTGGCTTTGAGCCTGCGGTTTATTTAAAAGACGGATTAAGATTAACATATAATTGGTTTAAACAGTTAAATTTTAATTGACATTTTATCTTTTTTCGTTCATACTTCTTATATGAACGACAGGCAAAAGCGTTACCTTAAAACTGAGAAGGGGCAGGAGGCTCAAAAAAAAGCTCAGAAAAAATACGAAGAGAATAATCTCGAAAAAAGAAGAGAACAAAAGAGGGAGTATATGAGGCGCAAAAGAGCCGAAGACCCCAATTACTGCAAGTGGAAATGAAGCATTTATTTCTTTTTTTATTTACATCGATTGCTTTGTATGGGACAGCAACCTTTGGCCCAGAGTTTTCTAAATATAGTCAAAATTATGATAATAAAATTCTTGAATATGAAAATCAGCTTTTCGAATCACTTAATGAATCTTTTCGTGGTCGGGGCTACAAAGTTTCTTCTATTTATGAATCGCTTGACATAGGGAGCGATTGGAGAGATTCTTGGCTTGGAATATTCTACCAGTCAAATACGCAATGGATTTATCATATAAAATTAAAATGGATTTACCCCCATCGAACACCAACAGGAGGTTATTGGTTATGGCTGGAGTCTACTGGGTGGATATGGACTGACGAAAGTTTTTATCCTTTTTTCTGCGATGAATTTAGTAGAAAACTATATCTATATAACTCAGAGCAGAGGACTATATTTTATTGTTATGATCGGGATATTTTAATTAATCCTTAATAATTGTGTAATATATTATGTGCTTAGGTTAATACTGTTATCATTATTGCTTTTTGGTTGTCAGTCTAAAAAGAATAATTTAACACCCTCAGATACCTATTTAAAGGAAATTGATTGGTTAGATGTCTATACTTTTGAGATGGAAGCTGCCTTAATTCACGACGATCCCGAAGCGTTCCATTTTTTCTTTTACGAATATTTAATGGAAAAATCCAGGTTATATAAAAAAAGCCTTGACTAATATTAAATAATATCGTATCATTAACGCAATGATTACAGGAACAACAGAATATAAAGGTGCAGAATATACTTATAAAATAGATTTATCTAAAGAAGATATAAAGACATTTTATATTAATCAACTTTTTAAAGAAGTTTGCGAGGAGAAATATCCTGAATTATTAAAAGAAATAAAAGAAAGGGTTGAGGAGGCAGTATCACATATTGAAGAGTAATTTAACATGGGTTTCTTCGCGTTATTTTGTTAATTCAAAATTCTAAACGGCAACCCATAAATTTTAAATAAGGAGTTCTATGGCACATTTCATTAATATGAAATTCTAATGCGCATTCCTTAAAAATCTTTGACATTTAAAATGGGTTTCTGACCAACATTTCATTAATTTGAAATTCTTGATGTTAACCCATAAACTTTAATAAGGAATTCTGATTCTTATTTTGTTAAATCAAAATTCTACCGATCATTCCTTAAAAATCTTTGACATTTAAAATGGGTTTCTGACCAACATTTCATTAATTTGAAATTCTTCCTGTTAACCCATAAATTTAAATAAGGAGTTCTAGGGCACATTTCATTAATATGAAATTCTAATGCACATTCCTTAAAAATCTTTAACATTTAAATGGTGGGGTTTCTTAAGTTCAACTTATTAGTTTAAGTTTCTACTACCCAACCCCTCATTTATTTGTTGACAAATAATAAAAAATACATTAACATTAAAAAATCATGAACGATATAAACCAAAATAACCTTATGATTGTAGATTGTGGAAGAAACACTTCAACATTTTATGATGGAAGCGAAGTTGTCGAGATTTCTCACGATAATTTATTTAATAAGATATTGAGTTGCCCCGAAGGGACTTATGTTATTGCAGAAGAAGCTCACCTTGGAGTGCCAAGACAAAGGCTCTCTTTGTCACAAGTTTGGTATGCAAATCAACTTCAAGATTTATATACTCAGTGTGAAGAAAGGGGGATTTTCCTTCGTTTTTTTCCACAAGATAGCACTCCTCGTGCTCTTGACTATTATCGTTCAAAATATTCCTTATCTAAGGAGCAATTCCCCAAAGGAGATTTTAATGATCCAAAAGCGATTTGGGAATTAATTATTGATTTTCCTGAGATTAGCTTAGGTAAGCCTAAGAGCGATTTTACTAATCATTTAAGAGACGAAGGGATTGCATATAAAAATGAAATAACCAAGCACCTTAATTATGCTAGAGCGGATGATGAAGCTTATTTTGACCCACAGGATAAAACACAAGAGTTTTTAAGGTCTAATTTAAATTTTATATTAAATAATATATCAGAAGATGCGATTGAGTGTTTGTTTGGAGGGACTTTAGATGACTTAAAACATAAAAAAGGAGATCAAAAAGGAGAGGTTTCCCAACAAAAAATTAAATTAAAATACGCATATACTATACTTGCGACCCTTATGAATTATGACGGCTCTATCAGAAAAAGAGAGTCTACTGGTGAAATTTCAGGATGGGAATTTATAAAACAAGAAGTATTTAATATGCGACCTAATCATAGAAAAGGCGGAACAGCTAGGAGCAATCTTTACCATTGGGGGATGAAAAGTTATTTTGCAAGACAGATGAAGCTATCTGGCAAAGAATTTCCCAAGGAGATTAAAGAGTCGGGTAAAGAAGGTAAAGTTCAGAGGAGAGGTTATTTCACTAAAGATGTAGATCGTTTTTTCGTTGAACACAGAAAAAGATATTGCAAAGCCGTAAAAGAACTTTGGAGACTTTATAAAAATATACTAACAAAATGAAGCAAGAAGACTTACAAAAGGTCGTAGACAAGGAATATAATACTCCAGAGCCTCCGAAGTGGGACATGAAGAATGAAGAGTGTGTTAGACATCACTTTCGTCATTTTCCCGACAATATCAAAGAGCTTGCTATTGATTACTTAGTTAATGAAAACGATGAGTCCTTAGATGATTTAATCAAAGGGGTTCTAGCTAAATTTTCGCCATTAAGTGATTCTGTTGAAGCTCGCCCCGACTTTGATTTGCTAACGCTAAATCATGAAATAATAAATGATTTTGGCATGGATTCTTTATCTTTAATGGAGATCGCTTTCTTTTGTGAAGAAGTTTTTGATTTGAGGATAGAAAATGAAAAAATAATGAACATTGTTACATTAAAAGATGTAACCGACATGATTCGCAAAACAAAAGCGGAACAAGAGGGTGTTGAGTGGCCAGAGCTTCATTTTGGTGGGGCTAGCGATCAAAACCCTGGGCCAGACGACCCACCTTTAGCTCACAAAAAATATAAGGTAGGATGGGTTCCAAATCCTAAAAACCCCACTGCTTTTATGGAGTGCAATGTTCCTGTTGTTGATATGAACAATCCCGAGACAGTCAAGAAGCTGGCAAAAGCTGGTGAAAATGGCGAGTTAGAAGGTGACAAATATCAAGAATTTTTAAAGAGAGAATTAACTCCTAAAAAGAAAAAACGAAAATATACAAAGCGTTCTGAATATTGGAACAAGAAGAAAAATGAAAAAGAAAAAGATAAATAATGAACCCAAACTTTCTGAATACAGAGTGAAATATAACGCTGGAGCAGCACATTCAGCGATGGATTCATTTCATTATTTTCAAGCTTTCACTGCCGTGCAAGCGTTACAGTATCATTTGGCAATGATGAATAATAAAGGTTACAACGGACAAACTTTAAGTGTGGAAAAGAAAGACCCTTATGCAAATAAGTGGATACTAGAAGACCCATATCAAACTGCTGAAGATTAGTTTTTACGCCACCTTAGCTCAGATGGTAGAGCACCTCACTTGTAATGAGGATGTCGTCGGTTCGATCCCGACAGGTGGCTCCAATTTAATGCTGTCCTAGTAGCCAAGTGGTAAGGCAAGAGTCTGCAAAACTCTCATCATTGGTTCGATTCCAATCTAGGACTCCATTCTACCATCCGCACCAAATTCATCTTTCGAATGTCGTTTTCTTGCGGTGGCGAATATTTTATCTTTGTTTTCTTGAGACATTTTTAAAAATATCTTCTTTGCTTCTATCCATGCGGTTCTAACGCGGGCATGAGGATGAGAAATGAATTTATTATCTTCCATTAATCTTACTGTTATATAATCTATAATAACCTCTTCTTTACTTTGCTTCATAAAAAAATTTACACAAACAAGAACGAGCTTGAAAATAAATAATCTTTTTTATTGACTCTTTTCTAATTTACGCATAGACTTAACTTATTATGAAAAATACAGAATACATTAAATTGACAGAGATGTGGCAAGATGGAGAATATCTTGAGGTCACAGATACTATAGCTACTGAGAATTGGGACTATGCAGCTTTTGCAGAGTTTTGCGGTTATTTTATTAAATATCTTGGACTGAAAGAGTTTAGCGTTTTTCAGAGGCTTCTATGACCAAAACCGAGCATTTTAATCTCATATGGCAGACCTATGAGTTTACTTTAGCAAAATTAGTTAATCTCGAAGACGACTATCAATATCTATTTGCTCAAATAAATCATCAGCTTGACGAAGACAAAAAAATCAAAGCAGATTTAAAAGTTGCTTTTATAGAAAACGCTCGTGATTTAGCGTTAATTTATAATAAACAATTAAAGACTATTAAAGAGCTAGTCGATTTTTGTGATGCAAATAATGCTTGGAGAGATAATGAGATTATCCCTGAAGAGTATCAAATGTCAAAAGGTTCATTACTAGAATTAGCTCAAACGACTCAGCATTTAGAAGAGGTTTTAAAAGATTCTATGGAAAGTGTTGAAAGTTTGCTTGACTATTAATTAAAATTACCATAGTCTTAAATTATGAAACGAGGTAGACCTAAAGGATATTCGCCGTATGTAGAGATTGCATATGAAGACTTGGCAGATTATGTTGGCAAGAAGACATTAGTAAAGGTGTGCAAGAGCTGGATTGAAGATTTAGTAAAACAAACTCAATCAACATCCAATAGTTTAAATATTAATACTAATGAAATTCCAATGACAGAGATCATAGAAAAATCAGAACAAGAACAACCTAAAATAGAATTCAATATTACAAATTTCGATGAATAATTATTTTCCAGATTTAATTGGACAAGGAGCAGTCAAAAAGAAGCTTTCTTTTTATATTAATGCATTTAATAAAACAGGAGTGTGCCCATTTCTCTTGCTCACAGGAGCAAAGGGTTTAGGAAAAACTCAGTTTTCAAAAGCTTTTGCAAAAAATTTAAATAATAAAGATGGAAGTAAGAGAGCTTTTTTGGAGATTAATTGTTCAACAATTCGCAATAATGCTCAGTTTTTTGAGCAAATATTTTTACCCATAATTTGCAATAATGAGATCACTATTTTGTTTGATGAGTGTCATGCTTTGCCAAAAGACTTAACAATGGCTTTCTTGACGATCTTCAACACTGAAACATCTACAAAGAAAACTTTTGAGTGGGATGAAATGTCGTTTGAGTTTGATTTTAAAAAACAAACTTTTATCTTTGCTACAACTGAAAGCGATCAGATTTTTCCGCCACTAAAAGATAGGTTGACTAATGTTGATTTTGAGCCTTATAGCGAATCAGAGTTAGGAGCTATACTTAAACTATGTGTTCCGCAAGCAAATATTACCGATGATTGCGTAAGAGAAATAGCAACATCGGTTAGAAATAATGCTAGAAATGCAGTAATGAGAGCGAAAGAAATATCCCTCTATTGCGGAGCAAAGCAGAATTACTTTTTCTCTTTAAAAGAGTTTCGAGATTTGTGCGATCAAGTTAGTATTCTACCATTAGGTTTAAGTTATACTGAAAAGCAAATTCTTGAAGCTTTAAATAAGCATGGATCATTGACCCTAACAGGAATTTCTGCGAAACTAGGTCTAAGTAAAACTTCAATACAAAAAGATCACGAATTATATCTTTTAAATAAAAATTTAATTGAAATTGACGGCAAACGCAAGATTACAAAAAAAGGCATTAATATCTGCAAGGAGTTAGCAACGCCATGATCTTAAATAAGAAGCAGAAGAAGATTTTTCTAAAATGTGCAGAAGAATTAAATGAACTTGCGACTAAATTATTACAAGAAGTCAACAAAAAAGATAAATGTCGCTACAATGACATTGTTCTTGAATCTCAAGATGTTGACATAAGATTGTCAGAACTTAAACACATACTAAGAATAGAGGATAATTTCCCAAACTATAATGAAAATAGATTAATTTTAGGAAATACAGAAAATTTGTCTTGACTTTATTTTGAAAATAATACATAATTTATACCATGAAATACATAATAATTACATTGATTTTTTTGGCGAGTTGCAATCATACTCAGAAACAAATTCACAAGACACAGGAAACCCCTCAAATACCACCCAACCTCCCTCCTCATGTTATTGAAATCAATAGCGTACCGCATCCTTTTAATTTAAATGGAGGCAACCCCTATGTTGTTTGGGTTAATGGACAACGGGTTAATCTAACATTAAATCAGAAAAAAGATTTAATTAATATAATTAAAGCAGAAAACATTAAACCTGTATCTGAAGAAGACCTTCATTCGGGAGATGGATGGCTTAACCCACTTTACCCTTCAAGAAAATCTTTTGAGCTTGTTCTGCATGATCTCGACAGATAAAATCGTAACTATTCGGGGTAATCTTTTAGATTTCCCTTGCGAGATAAATCGTATAGCTCATTCTTGCAACACCCACAATACAATGGGGGCGGGAATCGCGAAGCAGATAAAAGATCGCTACCCTAATGCTTACGAGTCTGATTGTCACGCTAGATATGAAGACATGAATAATTTAGGAAATTGGAGCTTTGCGTGGACGGATGCAACTTGCCAAAGAGGAATTTATAATTTGTATACTCAATCTCGAATTGGAGGCAAGAGGGCTGTAGACTATGAAGCGTTCCACAAATCTTTAAGTTTTGTAGCAGAAAATTTACATTATAATTATGCAAACGGAGAAGATGATGTTATCCTTGGCTTGCCTTATGGAATTTCTTGTGGCTTGGCAGGTGGAAATTGGAACATTATTTATGAAATGATAAATGATATTTTGGCAAATATGCCTTATCAAACTTTTATAGTGAAATATGATTAGTTTAGAGAAAAGAATAAAAAAAGAAATAGATCGCCTGAGTTCAGACCATGAAGAAAAGACAATTAATTTAATTAACAATGTATTAAGACCAATGCTTCAATATATAAAGGATCACGACAGAATTATGAAAGAATTACAAAGAGTTGGGAGTAAACACGGATTATGATGTTTGATAATGGAATAAATAACGAATTTGAAGAAGCTCACCAAAAAGGACTGCATAGAGGTTTTGATTTAGGATGGTCTTATAAGGGTAGATATTATAGACAAATGGTAAGAGATATGCTAAATGATAAAGATTTCTTAAAATCAGGAGAAGCGACTTTAAAAAAGCTTTTAAATAAAATGGAGAGAGATGAAGATAACAAAGAAAATGTTACAATAAATAGTTGGTAAATAATATGAAATGTCCCATATCAAATAGAGACGATTTAATTGATGATTGCCACATAACCATTGAATTTGGATATGGAAGCGATAGAGATTGCACAACCTATACTTTTTCACCTGTACATGATGAGGTTGGCAAAAAGATTTTAAAATATATATCTTCGTTAGCAGAAGATGGTTTCGATGTAGAAGATTACGCTAAAGATGTCATGAATGACATTTTTGGTGTCGATCAAGATTGGAGCGATGAAGATAAAAGAGATCATGGATTATTAGATTGACAAACAATAAAAGTAATGTTAGTATAATATACATATTATGAAAATATCAATCACAACAAATAATAAAGTATTTAGCGTTGAAGATGAACTTGGTTTCGATTGTACAGGATTGCATGAAGCGGTAGAAATGGTCAAAGGTCTACTTGTATGTGCAGGATTTCATCCTAGTAATGTAGATGATGCTTTTAATACTGAATATACATGGTTTACTGAAGAAGAAAGAAACGATAATATGCAAGGTCATTTAAGTGGCTCAAATAAAATAGTAGAAGATTGGTACGAAGAATGTAAAAACGAAACTTCAGAAGAAAAACAAAAACGAATAGAAGAATTTCAAGCTGATTTATATAAACAATCATTAAAAGATTAATGGAAAAAGAAATAATATTAAAAGAAACTGGTGATGGCGATTTGTTTTTTACTATCCCCGATGAAATGCTTGAGCGGTTAGGGTGGGAAGAAGGAGATGATTTAAAATTTGAAGATAGAGGAGATTCAGTTTTAATTCGCAAAGTTAAATACGAAAGTGTTGAGCTTGAATTTGATGATGAAGAATTATTCAAATATATGCAACTCGCACATAAAAAAAACATTACATTTAGTGAACTTTGCGAAGAAGCAATAAAAGCAAAAATAAATGAGAGTGGTATTGAGTAAAATATTATATTATTGCGGAGATTTTGTTAGCTTCTTTCTTCGCTTTAATTTTCTTAGTTGGTTGTATCCATTATACTCTAAAATAATGATTCTTAGTTCTAATCTTGACAAAGAAGGCAAAGTATGGGAGAATAAAAAATAATGCACGAAACAATGACAGAAGAAATTAATTATAATAAAGGCTACGACAAAGGTTGGTCAGACGCACAAGAATATCTAGCTAAAAAATTTGAAAAGATTTTAAGTAAAAACGCAAATAAGTCTTATGAGAAAGGATTTCGGGATGGAGCAAATCAAAAAGATAACAAGCCATGTGTTTGTGGTTTTTGGGGGGATGAAAAATGATTAATTGGATTAAAATTGAAGATGAAGCCCCCGAAGAGGGAAAAAGATTACTTTATTTCTTTGAAGGCACAGGAGTATGGACAGGCTTTTATTATGGTAGGGACGAAGATTATCCTTGCTCAAATAATCATGTGTTTGGTAGCAATGCAGGATTCTTAACAGGAGATGTCACTCATTATTGCTATATTGATTACCCCGAAGGTGAAGATGCAGAGTGGAGAGTTGACGCAGATAGAGAATTTTTTGAAGAAACTAAATTTCAAATAAACAAAATGAAAGAACCTATAAGTTATGAAGACATTACATAATACAAAAAATTGCAATTACAGAAGATTTTTGCACAAAAAATTAAAGTATGGCAAAATAAGTGGCAAGTTTTATAAGTTCATTTGCAGAAATTATCCCTACAGAGTTACTGCAAGTATAGTGCAAATTTGCGTTAGAGAGGTGCTTGATGGAAGAATGACTGAAAACAAAGCTATAGCAAGAATGCAAGATAATGACCTCGAATTAAAGAGGCAGAAAGAGATGTACAAATCAAATATTGAATGCATAAAGAAAATATCAAAAACAACAACCCCATATACAAAACCTTTATAAAAAATATTATGCCATACATACCAAAATCACAAAAACAAAAAGCAGATGACGGAATCATAAAAGATTGCGGATACTTAAATTATTCCATTCATCAATTAATTGATAGATATATGGAAATAAATAAAGAAAGTTATCAAACATATAATGATATTATTGGTGCTTTAGATTGTGCTAAAATGGAGATTTACAGAAGACTTGTCTCCAAATATGAAGATAAAAAAATCTTACAAAATGGAGATGTACCTCCTTACGCAAAATGAAGCAAAAACTAAAAGACATTCGTGATTTATTTGGTGCAATAGTTGTAAGTTTACTATTGATTTCTTTTCAAATATGGTATATAATTACAGGCAGAGAATGAATAAAAGAAAACCAAAATTTGTAGAGAAGCGTTGGGGATCAGAGACATGGTTCGCAAATAATGAAACGCATGATTATTGTGGCAAAGTTTTATACATTAAAAAAGGAAGTCATACTTCCATGCACTTTCACATACAAAAACATGAAGTTTTTTATATTTTAGATGGAGTTTTAATTGTTGAGTATATAGATACAAATACTGGAAATGTTCATTCGGTTGTATTAAATGAAGGAGACTGCATGGATATTGAAATGGGACAACCTCATCAGTTGATTGCCTACGCAGATGGTGTTACGCTTATTGAGGCAAGCACATTCCATAGAGACGAAGATAGTTTTAGAATTCACGATGAAACGCCAACCAAATAAAAAAAAGACAACTAAAGTCAGAACAAATAAGGGGCAGAATGGAAAAGGAGATTCTCCTAGAAATACATCTGAACAATTTAAAAATAATTATGACAAAATTAATTGGAGGAAAAAGTGACGCTTATTGATTTAGAAATTATTCTATTATTAGGAGTAATAGGTGGCTGTTTTTTATATGATTTAATTAGAATGAAATGATAAAACTTAACGAAGATTACGAAGAATATAAAGATCAGTCTGAACTAAAAGAGATTTTAAATGATATAATTGATCTTATGGGTGATTACCCGAAAGGTAGTGTGCATGGCGGTTTAAGTCCTGTTGCGATAGAAAAAATTATTTCATATATAATGTATAGTGAAAATTGTAATTCATTAGATATAAATATAAGTAAAGCAGAGGACGAATACCATTTAAATTTAACAATAAAAGATAAACAATAATGATACAAATAGAAGATTCAAATAACGAAAAATTCTTCATTAATCCTTCTCAAGTGATATATGTCAAGGAGAGAATGAATAAAGATGGCACTTTATGGAAAATATTACTTTCTAATGGGGAGTCGATCATAACTAAAAACGAAAATGGGGCAAATTCTATAATTGCCTCAATCACTCCAAGAAAATAATCTTGACAAAAATAAAATCATACCCTAATATCAAACCATGACTAACTTAGGACTCACTTGTATCAGCGAAGAACTCAAAGTTAAAGATAAAGCAAAATATTCTTTTCGCACAATGACTCGCAAGCGTTTCAATGATCTATCAGAAAAGGAAGGAAGAAATGAAGCTATTAAAGAATTGTCTGACCGCATTTATCACAATGTGCTTGTTACTCGTTATATTATTCGCCATTGTATTCGGAACGCTATATGTCATTATCGTCTCAGTTCTTCTCTCTTTCCTTTACTTACCGATGCAACTTTGGATTTATCACTTGAACTATTACCCAATAAATTCAAGATCGAGAATGAGCTAATCAAAATTGGCTTAATAGCTAAGAGGTTTAATCTTTCAATCGGTTCACATCCCGATCAATTCAATGTTCTCGCTTCTGCTAATGAAATATCAGTAAATAGAACCATTAACGAACTAAATTTTCAAGCGAAAGTATTTGATTTAATTAGTTTGCCTCAAACGCATGAAGCACCAATGAATATTCACATCAATGGCACTCCACCCGAAATTGAAGCAGATGGAGTTGATCCCGATTCTATTAATAATATGCGTATTAAAGAAATGGCAGAAAGGTTTTACAATAACTTAATGCGTTGCAATGAAAGCGTTTACAATCGACTAACTATCGAGAACGAAGACAAAGGCTTTTGGAATGTAGATAATATAATTAAGTTTAGTGAATATATATTTAATAAATATGATTTAAATATTCCTGTCTGCTACGACAATCTCCATGACTTTTGCAACCCATCAGAAGAACGCAGTATTGTATTTCAAGCGGAGCGTTGTGCTTATACATGGGTTAAACAAAAGGAATATTCTATTCCCGCTGATGATAATTTTATTGCCCCTGTATTTCATTGGTCAGAAGGTAAGCCCGACAAGCCAAGATCACACGCAGATTATTTTGCACTAGGCAATTTTCCACCTCACATTGCCATTGAGTCAAATAAAGATGCGAAGTGGGAATGCGAAGTCAAAAAGAAAGACCTCGCAATCAAGCTTCTTAGGAATAATTTATTGGAGAAGTCAGTTTAACGCTTGACAACTTCTCGGTTCTAATCTAGGATTATTATCATGCACGATACAACAGAAGAAAAATTTTGGTACGACTCCTACACAGGCACTTATTGGCTCTCAGATGAAGAGTGGGAAGAGCCTAGAGAGTTTACAGAAGATGAATTAATTTCAGAAGGTATTTACCTCAACGAATTTTGCATTAATGAGCATTTATAATATAGAAGTTCCAATTACGGAACAAGAATTGGAAGAGATGATGATGGAAAATAAATCTTTTTCTTGGGTTTTCAATACGAGCGAAGATGATTCCATTTCAATTAATGTAAATATTTTCAAAGAAGAATATGACGGCTGAAGTTAAAATATATGATCGCTTCAAATTAGAAGAATGTATTACATCCTTGTATCAGCTTAATGAAGATTTACAATCAATGCTACATCAAGAGTTTGATACTAAAGAAGGCTTGACTGAAGATCAAAAAATGAATATAGTAATTGGTATGATGGAATTGCATAAAATTCGATGCGATGCAACTTTTGAAGTTATGAAGCAATTAATAAAACAAGGAGATTTAAAATGAATATAGAACGAGCGATAGAAATTGTTATAGAAGAAGCAGAGAAATCTATATCTGCTGAAAATGAGGATTCAATTAAGCATGATGCACTAGCTTTGGTGAAGCAATTTATGCAGTTTGTGGAGAAAGGTGTTGATATTTCCCCAATGCCTAATTATGTTCCAACCTCTAATGATGTTCCGAATGATATTCCTAGCATCCCGAAAGATATTCTTAAAAATGAATCTTGAAGAAGCTTTTGGGATTGTTTTAAATGAAGCGGAAATATCTGCTTTAGGAGAGCGTTCAGATTACCATCTTTCAGTCATAAAAGCAACTGAAGTTTTGCGTTCTTTTTACCAAGAACATGGACATCATTTTAAAAACTACAAGCAAGAAGACGAAAATGTTAGTAACTAAAAAGCATATGCACGGATGTTGGGAGTCGGGTTTTCCTCTGAAACCTAAAAATTTAAAGACTTTTTATCCGAATAAATTAATTAGAAAAAGGTATTCTTATGCTTTTTGGAAAGATGTTATTAATGATTTAAATGTATTGCCATACAAGAAGAGGATTGAAGTGGCGAGTAATTTATTTAAAAGACTAGATGATCGGCATAAATTTTTCAGCGAAAAGCAAGCAAGTTTTGAACTAGAATCAATGTCCTTCTGCTTACTAGAATCAGAGGGATTAATAAAAGAGTGAGCAATTACTCAATAATAGAAGGTTGTATTAGACAATCTACAAATAATCCAATCAATAAAACTATGGAACTAAATAAAATAATATTAGATGTGCTTGATCGCTACAAAGATAGCCAAGGAAATATGGATAGTGAATCTTTTCGTAAAATATTAGCAGAAGAGATTGAGGTTGAGGTGGATAAGTATTGCCTCATGCTTATGACATCATTAAATGCTTGACATTAAATTAGATTACTATACTATTAACTAAATGAAACAAATAAATATCAATAAATACTTGATTGGAAAGAAAAAGCTAGGGAAAGGTATGCGAGGAGCAAAAGGCGAAGTCGCAGTACCAACAGGTGCTTTTGGTAATGGAAGTAAACATAACAAGAGAAAGAAATGAGAGAATATCTTGTCGCACAATTAAAAGAATTAATTAAACAAGATCAAATACCTCGCAACCATGCACAAGATGTACTTGAGCTTTATGATGATGAATGTGAAGATCATAGCGAAGATACTGCTTGGAATAAAGCACAACAAGATATAGATAATATTATACAAGGAGAATGGGATTTATGAATAAACAAACTTTAAAAAATATAATTAGATTTCTACATGAAACAGAATATGAAAATGAGGGAGATCGAAATAAACATATTAAAATTGTACAAAATATCTTAACTAATGAAAATAACAAATAAATGGGACGAAACTTTTGAAGTGAATGTTGGAGATTGGGTAGGATTCAAATGCGACATTGAACAAGTCGGTAAAGTGAAAGAGATTCAAAGAAGAGGGGCATTGATAGTTGAAAATAAAAATGGATTTGATGGAGATTATATTGGTGGAGATACCGAAACATTAATCGGATTCGATCATGTTTGGAAGGAAGATTAAAATATGAATTGGACACTAGAAACTAGAAAGGGCGGGGCAGAAATATATGTCACTTCAGAAGATTATTCTATTTTTATTGGAGAGGGATACTCTGAAGAAGAAGAAAGAAAAAGTTTGCGTATAGCTAACATAATCGTAAAAGCATTAAACGAAAATAAGTAAATGATGAAAGAAGAAATAAAAGATCATTGGAAACATATCAAAGATATTGAAGCAGAACTTGAATTTCTTTATGTTAGAGAACCCCATGAAGTTGAATATATTAATCAGTTAAAAAATAAGCTTGACAATTTATACGAAATAATAGATAATCATAACCATGAAACTAACTAAATATCAAAAAGCTAGATTAATTGAATATAATTGGGATATTATCACGAACAAAATAGACGGAGAAGAGCAGAATTGTTCATGGGTGAGTATTGCACCCGAAGATGGTTCTGTATATGGAGAAGTCGTGAAACATTTTAAGTTATCGGGAGATGGTGAGGATGTTAAGTTATTGGTAGTGGCAACTGCTGAAGACCAATGAGCGAAATAAGAGAATTATGGGACTTGTCATGGACAGATGGTTTGATTTTAACTTTCATGCTAATGGCACTATATACATATAAAGTATGGATAGATAACAAATTTAAAAAATGAATTTTATTAAAAGATTATTGCGTATATATAGATTAAAGAAATTTAATTCTCTTAAAATAAGTTCAAAACCAAAATTATCTGCACAACAAATAGATGAATTGATTGAAATAAATAAAGAAGTATTAACAAATATAGGAGACGATATAGATTACGATGGAATGGGAAATCATGGTCGTTTTCCACCCGAAAGAAAATGAAGAATTTAATTATTATATTTTTATGCTTGACAACTTTTAGTTGCTCAAATAAGCTTAAACCCGAAAATACCAAGTTATCAAGGTCATTAGAAATGCAACAAGAAATAAATAATTTGCTAAATCAAGACGCACAAAATAAAGCATTAGAGAAAGAGTATTTAGAAGAGATAAGAATTGCGGAAGAAAATAATGACCAAGAAGCATTTAGATTTTATTTATCAGAATATGTAAAAGTAGAAAGGTTAAAACTACCCGAATGGATAAAGAAAGAACCAAATTATGTTGAGGGTGGATTTAATATAAAATATTAAAATGAATATAGACCAAACTCCAATTAAGAAATATATATTAATAAATACAGGGGCTAAACCTTCGTATGCTTACCTTGGTTACGCTCGCCTAACTACAAACGAAATGCACATCAAAAATCGTGCGTTTAAAATGAATCGAGCGAACAAGAAATATATATTAGAAAAAGATTGGAAATGAAAATAGAATTAGGTATAAGAGGTAATACAGATGCAATAAATCATATATTAATAAAAATAGATGATCTTATTTTAATGAATAAAGATAATTTATTTCTAGTAGGGGAGGAAAGCAGAGAGAAAACAGGTAAAAGTTTAAAAGAATTGCTTGATACTCTATCTAAAGATCACGAAATATCTGTTAGTGAAAATGTCTCTAAAGAAATAGAACGAGAATTAAACATGAAACAAGGAATTTTAAATAAATGGAAAATTTAGTTATAGTATTTTTAGCGGGAGCAGTAATCTCTTTTGGTTTTACATTATATCTTTTATTTAAAGCTTGACACTATCAGTTGCCTAGTTTAGTATTATTACTATGAACACGGCACAAGCTTTCTTAAATAGTATTAATGAGTCAATCGCACATGGCGAGAAAATGACAAATTCAATTCCTCGCAAGGGTCTTAACATTTACCTAGATAAATCAACTATGGTGATGCAACAATTCCATGATCCTAGTGCATTCGACAAGGCGAAACAATCGACTGCTCGCAAGGGTCAGTCAAGTATTCTTAGAATGCAGATGGATGGAAATGGCAGAAGGTAATAAAAAAGCTTGACATACTAACCAATATATATATTATTAAAATCATGGAAACATTAGAAAAGTTATACAAGGTGGACTCTCAAGGTAGGCTTAGAGAGTGGACTATGCACATAGAGGGGAATTCTTTTTATGCGGTCAAAGGTTTAGTCGGGATGAAGCTTACTCAAGATAAGCCCACAACTTCTACTGCTAAAAATATAGGGAGAAGTAACGAGACTACTGATGCAGAACAAGCAGTTGCGGAAGCAGTTGCGAAATGGACAAAGAAACTCAAAGAAGGTTATGCAAAAACCCCTCAAGATGCAGAGAAAAAAGGCTTTTTTGATCCTATGCTTGCACAATCTTATGATGATCGAAAACAAGAAGTTTTTGAGTGCTTTAAATCAAGTCAGTCTTGCGTTTACTCTCAACCTAAATTAGACGGCATTCGTTGTATAGTTAGGCTTGAAGATGGAGAGGTTATAGCTAGAACTAGGAACGGAAGAACCATTGACGCTATACCACATATTCTTGCACATTTATCACCTTATTTTTTTGAGGATGAGTCGCTTGTACTTGATGGTGAATTATATAATCACGACTTGAAACATGATTTTAATAAAATAGTTTCATTAGTAAGAAAGCAAAAGCCTAAGCAAACAAAGTCTGATACCGAAAAGTCTTTTAAAAATAAATTAGATAAGTTCTCTAAAGCTTTAGATGAATCTAAAGAGCTAGTTCAGTATTGGATATATGATATTCCAAAATCAGATACATTCAGAAGGAGACATTTATTTTCAGAGAGATTCTTTGCGATAGATATATTTCCAAATAAATTTATTAAAATTGTTAATACTAATTTTGTTGGAGATGAAGAAAGATTAAATGATTTCTATACTGAATATATGGAGAAAGGTTATGAAGGACAAATGATTCGGATAAATCATGGATACGAACAAGGCAAGCGTAGTGCAAAACTATTAAAGCGTAAAGATTTCATGGATGCAGAGTATCTTGTGACCGATATTGAAGAGGGTAATGGTAATCGTAGTGGTACTGCGAAGCATCTTGTTTGTTATTGCCCTAAAATGGATACGCATTTCAATTCAAATATTAAAGGTAACTTTGATTATCTAGCAGAAATACTAGAAAATCGTGAATACTATATTGGTAAATATGCAACGATTAAGTTTTTCGAGCTTACTCCCGATGGTATTCCAAGATTTCCTTACGCACTTTCTTTCAGAGATTACGAGTAAATTCGATCTTAACTAGCTTATAATGAGAGGGTTATAAGCATTTTCACAAAAAAGCTTGACAAGCAAGCATTTTTCCTCAATACTTATCTACATCATGCAAATCACACTTACAGAAAAATCAACTCAATTTGAATTAACGAATAGTTTCGATCAACTATTATTTCCATTTAAGCATACGCTTGAGCAAGCGAAGGCAGTTCAGAAAACGAACCAACTCAAAGAAGTTGATCGCTTTTTCAACAACCTCACACTTCGCCTTGTTAAAGAAGGTGAAGATTATTGGGAATCATTAATCCCCAAGAACGATGCAGAAATGTTTGGTCGTTGGGTATTCGCCATTATGAGCGTTCATACCACTTGGGAAAGTAATGTGCGTGGATATGAAATCGCAATGAGCGATTTATCATGGACAATTTCTAAAGATGCGTTGCGTGACATGATTGTCAAAGCAAAGGTTGGGCTTTATGAGCGTAGAGAAAGAGGTTTGTGGGAATTGGCAACCAAGTTCAGAGAAAACCCCGATCAATTCAAGAAGCAAGATGACGAGACATGGCAAGAGTGTCGCAATCGCTTGATTGGCTCGATCTATGGTCTTGGTAATGCAAAGACAACTTATGCTTTATCTTTGAGTTACCCAACTGAATCGCAACTTTGTTGCTTAGATGTTCACTTGTTACGCTTCATGGGGCATGACCTCAAGAAAGGTCACGCTAGTTCGCTAGAAGCATATCAAGAAATGGAAAACGAGTGGCTTGCTCGTTGTGACAAGTACGGAGTATCACCAAATGTTGCTAGAGAAATTTATTGGAACAAAGTCCAAGGTAGAAGAAACTCACGCTATTGGAGTTACTGCCTCGAAAAATAATTTTCTTGACATTCAACATTAATCAATCATACTTAACATTATGAATTATTGGAATACAAAGCAAATACATTGGCATGACTTCACTTCTGAAGATATTTTCATTAAAAGAAATAGAGTTAGTAGTCAATTTGAAGATGAAATTCAAACTGCATCATATAAAACTAAAAGTGGTTTCATAGATTTCCTAACAGATGGAAACGCTCGTAGTCAATATGGTAGGATGGTCAAAAAGGCAGTCGGAGTTTGTGTTCGATTGCATAGTTTGAAAGATAACTTTCCTTGTGCAGAGATTGACTTTGTAAAATATAATCTTTCAAAACAATATTCCAATGGAGCAAGCAAATGGACATCACCTAATGCTATTGCATATATAACAAGCAATCATCAACATGGAGAGTACAAGCGTGATGCTCAAGGAAATTGGGTTATGGACTATGATCCGCTTGTAGCTAGGGATGACGAAGGTTATCATGTTCACTTTTCAGCAAATCAATCTCAATATGGTGGAGATCGCAGAGAGTGCCAAGAAATGCTCGATATATCTTGGGCAGTTGTAGACTTTCTTATCGAGAAAGTTTTACCATGTCAAAGAAATGCCTTGACAATGGTTGCGTAATCTGATTGAATACTATTATGAAAAAAACACTAGAAGAACAAATTTTGGAAATTAGACAAGCTCATGCGGAGAGGATTCAAGAACTCAAAGAAGTTATTGCTGACTTAAACCCCGAAGCACTTTTCGCAGATGGATTTGATCGAGCGATAATGGGTTACGATTGTCATGGAAGAGTGATTTACTCTATTGATACAATTATCGAGACTCTTGTAGAGCGTGATGGAATGGATTGGGAAGAAGCATCAGAATACTTTAGTTTTAATATCGAAGGTAGTTGGCTTGGCGAAAGCACTCCTATTTTTATGTACGAAAATTAGTGTAAATATATTAAGAAAATGAACAAACTAAAAGAACTTATTAATTTAAAAATAGAGGAGATAGAAAGCCTCGAAATCAGCACTCAAGAAAACGAAGAAAGATACATCCATGAGATTAACTGCTTAGTATATACTAAGTATTTACTCTTCGGTGACGAACAAATTCTCGTTGACTAAAAAAAGTGTTGACATTCAACCAAAACCTGTCAGACTTATTATATAACACTTAGAAAAACTATTATGATTATCACACAAGAAAAATCCAAACGAGTCGTATCGTCTCACGATTTCGATTCAGTAAATTGTACCATTGATGCAGAAGATATGCGTTATGTCGCTTCTCTTCTTCGCAACAACTATTCTAATCCACCTCTCGCAGTTGTGCGTGAAATTAGTGCAAACGCTTTAGATGCGAACCAAGAGGCAAATGTAACTCGCCAAGTCGAGATCACCATTCCCTCAAAGTTCAATCCTCATTTTTGCGTTCGTGACTTTGGTAGTGGCTTGAGCAAAAAAGATGTTTTCGGTTTGTACTCCAAGTATGGAAAAAGTACAAAGCGTACATCGAATAATTATATCGGTGCTTTTGGTATCGGTAAGTTCGCCCCATTGTCTTATGGAAATAATTTCACTTGTGTATCTTTTCATGGTGGAGAGAAAGCTTCCTACAATGTATTTGTCAACGAAGATGACGATACCAAGATTGTAGAACTGCATAGAGAACCTAGCAACGAACCAAGTGGTTTGTCGGTAGAGGTTGCTATTGCAGATGAAGATGTAGACAAGTTCAGAGAAATCATTAAAGCATTTTTCCGATTTTTTGATAAATCAGAAATGCCCAAGTTTATTGGGGTTGGTGAAGATGAAGAGCTTTTCGATAAGTACGATATTGTGCTTGAATCCAAGGATGAGTCTTGGTTCATCATTGATGACAAGCAAGACTATTGGAGAAGAAGTCATTCTCAATCTCATGCTTTCATGGGCAGAGTGCATTATCCTATCAATACTAATTCTATTGATTTCAAAAATTATGTAGAAGAGGATTACGATTATGCTCCACTAAAGAATATATGTGATGAAGACAATATTTATCTTAGATTCGACATTGGAGAACTAAAACTACACCATAGTCGTGAGTCTTTAGAGTATAACAAAGCTACGCAAAAAGCTATCGTAGAACATCTTAGGAAAATGTACGATGATATTCAAGAAATCGCCAAGGAGAAACTTGGTGGAGCAACTTGTCTATGGGATGCCAAGGCAAAGTATGCACAAGTTATCAATGCTTTACCTTATCAGTTGCGGAGTATTTTTCAAAATAGTTTCAAATGGAAAGGTATTCCTATTTTGGGTGCAACCTTTCATAGAAACTATCAGTACAATGAAGATATTACTATTACTGAATATACTAAAGTCGATGACAAAGATGTTACTGATGGATATAAAGTAAAAAGTCAAAAAGTAAGTAGAGTTGATGTTCACAAGAACAATAGGCTCATCTTACAAGACCTTGCATCTTCTCATGGTAATGCTTTACGAGCAAGAACCATGTTCAATAGCGATGATTCTATTGTGGGTATATATGTTGTATCCTATACTGATAGTGGTAGTCAATATATGTTTGGAGATGAAGAGGGTTGGCAACTTAATCTTGTGTCGAAGGAAAACTTGCATTACACTAGCAATGTCGAGAAAGCAAAACTCAAGCAAGGCACTAGGTCAAGTGGTGAATCACGATCATCTGTTCCAACCTTTCTATACGAACCTCTTGGGTACAGAAATTCCGATCAATGGAAGAATGGTGCAGAACGAGACGATCTTGAGGAAGAGTTGGATGACGATTCTGAGCTTGTATATATTTCTATTAGTAATTATAAACCAAATGGTAATCATTCTTACGGCTTAGATTCTCTCAAGCGTGACTTCAAAGGCATGAAAGCTTTACTTAAAAACTTGGATATGCCTATGGTTGATCTGCATGGAATTCGTAGTGCAGATGTTTCCAAGCTTGACAAGTCAAAATGGACTGAATGGCAAGATTATCGACTCAAAATGGCAAAAGCTACTCTGCTTCGTAGGAAAGCTGATTTGTTGCGTGGAGAGCGTAGAATCGCTTACCAAGAGAATAGGGTTGTAATGTCTCATGTAAGAAAGATTGAAGGTTTACTATCTAATACAAGCTTCAGAAGTTTCATGGGAAAAGCTTTAAGCAAAGAACATGATGTTCGACAAGCAATGACGATTCTATTTGATTCTCAAAATGAAGATGTGGTATTATCAACTTTGTACGAACTCAAAAAGTTAGTCCATGAAAAGGATAAAAATTGGTTCAACAAGAATTTCTCTTCCAAATATAATTGGAAAAGTTTCGATTATCTCTGCAAAGACATTGCTGACAAGTATCCATTACTTGTTAATATAAATTCGTCAGTCTACGGATGGGCAAATTTAGCAGAAGACGATTTCGGAAAGAATCTATTAGATTATATTTCTATGTGTGATAAGCTAGGGGAAGAGGCATGAAAATGCCTCTCCCCGAAACTTTTCTCTTGACTTTAACAACGATTTCAAATACTATTATATATAACAAAAGGATAAAAACATTATGAGCGAAAAATTAGCGTACAACTTGAGCGAAGATTCCATTACTATCTTTTATGATGGAAAACCATACACGATCCGTAAAGACAATGCAAATTTCTCTGCATTGCGTTCCGCAATCTTTGAGGGGAGATATGATGATGTTCCCGAATTGCTTGATGTCAAAAAAGCAATCGAAGATTTTGTCGAAGGCGATGTTGAAGTTAGGGATGAGGTATTGTACTACAAAGGCACTCACAGACTACATGGTGTAGTTGTTGACAAGCTTTTGGATATGTTGCGTAGTGGAATGAAAGATTCTACTCCGATAACTAACTATATTGGAAGGTTGATGAATAATCCATCTTCTAATTCTGTTGACGAACTTTATACTTTTCTTGGGTATCGGTCGCTTCCGATTACTCCCGATGGAAAAGTGTTGGGTTACAAAGGTGTTCAAGAAGATTATTGGAGCAACACAGGCAATGCAGACACTATCGTTGTGCAAGGTCAAACGAATGATCGTCACCAAATTTACAATGGAGTCGGTGAAACCATCGAGATTCAGCGTAGAAGTTGCGATGATAACAAGGATAATCATTGTTCGCATGGTTTGCATATTGGTTCGTATGATTATGCTAATAATTGGGCATCATCTAATGGTAAATTGCTTCTTGTTGAATTTGATCCTCAAGATGCAGTCTCCGTTCCAACTGATTGCGATTTTCAGAAATTAAGGGTTTCTAAGTACAAGGTAGTTGCAGACATTAGCGACTCTCGTCAAGAGCTTGATAAGGTAGTCTACGAGGCTAATAAGCCTATCTACGGAAGTGATAGCGATTACAATGAAGAAGATGACTATGAAGATTCAGAGATCGAAGGAGAGTGGGAAGACGAACAGGATGAACAATGGGATGTTAGCAAACTTTGTGTCAAGAATTACATTGAAAATAAATTAGCAGATGGAGAAAAGGTTACTCTTAAAAATGTTGCTGATTTGAAAGTTAGTCGTGAAGAAGGTTGGAGAGTAAGAGACTTAGCCATACTCGTAGAAGATATGGGTTTTATTGTTAATGACGATCCAACTGAAATCATGTCAAATTGGAAAATTTCATAAAATGGAAACATTAACTAAAAATAAATTAGTCGAAGCTATTATTGGGGCTGATTCTGCAAAAGTTGATGCCTCATGGGCAATACTCAAATATAAAGAAATTGGCATTTATCGCAAGATTGCTTGCTTGTGCCAACTCTTTAATATATCTTTAGAAGATGTAGTCTCTGAGTTACCTCAAGATGAAGAAGGTAGATTGCTTGACTTCAAAACGAGACAAATCATCCATGATGCGTTGCTTTCAGAGTCGTGAGCGAAGACCAAGAATTCAAAGTACATATTCTTCAATCGGAGCTAACTCAAATACTTGAAAAGATCGTAGATCAATATCCCGACACAATGAGTCACGAACAGATCAACGATTATCTTGGTAATTTAATTTCATCACTACAATTTTTCCAAAAACAAGGGAATTACAATAGAATGATATATGATCTTAAAACTACCATTTCTTTTCTTCCATCCGCTTTTCCCATTCGTTAATGCTTGGGAATTGCGATTGGAAGGTTTTGAGAGAGCTTAGAAAGCTAAGAGCGATTACTCTTGAAGATATAAAGAAGCAAGAAAATAAATCTTGACTTTTCAATAAAAAAAATATAATATTATATACATCATGGGATTAGATCAATACGCATATTCAAAAGATTCAAATGGCGAGGAAGAAGAAATCGCATATTGGAGAAAGCACAATCGCCTTCAAGGTTGGATGGAAGAACTATGGGAAGATAAAGGCAGACCAAATTATGAGGCAACCGATAATACAGGTTTTGGTGAGTTTAACTGCATTCCACTTCCAATTACCAATGAAGATTTAGATGCTCTTGAGGAGAATGTTTGTAGTAAAACCTTGCCCGATACTCATGGATTCTTTTTTGGAGATGATTCATTTGGATGGGAAGATGAGAAAGGAAAACCTTTCGAGAAGAATGATTATTATTATAAAGAAGATGATATTGACTTCATAGAGAAAGCAAGAGAAGCTTTAAAACAAGGCAAAGAAGTTTATTATAATTGTTGGTGGTAGAATGAAACTAGAAGAAAGCTCGGTTAAATTCACTTCAGAAGGTGCAAACGATGAACGACTGACTTGGATATATGATTCTTACGATGAACTCTTACAAGATGTTAAAGAAGATTATGCTTTAGATTTCTTCTCTGAACGCAATAAGGAAAATTCAAGTATGTATGGAATTGGATTTGATAATTTAAATAATATTAATAAGTATTATACAGAATTGAAAATTGATAATTCACATATAATAAAAGCAATTAGAAAGATTGACGGCAAATTCGATTATAGATTATATATTAAACAAGAAAATAAAAAACATTTCAAAGCATATCCAACAAATAGTAAATTTGAAAAAATTGATCGAGCTTTTGCATTTCATTATACTTTAACTTCAGACTTCCGTTCAAAAAACATAGTTCAACGCATGGCAGACAAACGCAATTTAGATGTTTCAGATTTCCTAGAGAACTCACATGATAAACTCCTAACTTGGGCAATGGGGTCAAAATATGAAATGACAATATACTATTTCGATAAAGAGAAAGCATTACAATGGACATAATAGAATTAATAAATAATATATTTATA
>CENT01097324.1_pt1 | contig 28585 bp, 35 predicted proteins | sample 530141 | NCBI WGS metagenome assembly CENT01 (sample SAMEA2591074, study PRJEB7988) | marine metagenome | isolation source: saline water (ENVO:00002010), including | reverse complement strand
GTAAATGCGGGAAACGAACCAGCCGAAAGGTGCTTCAATAAATACTCATTAATTAAAAAAGGAAGCCAGTGCTTCCTTTATGTTTATTGCTTGATGGCCGTTTATACGTGATTTGATTTGCGTCGCTTGCGCATTACGCAAAACATAGAGCCAAAGAACGCGATAGCAGACACCGGCATCATAGGGCTATCGACAACCAAATTTCCATATGTTTGTAGGGCAACTTCATCGGTAACCGAAAGCGTTAGAGATGGTGAATATGAATACCCGTCATTATTACCCCCGCTTGACCGACTAGCATGTAAATATACACGACTATAAACGGCCCCAGTGGGCACGACCCCTTGTAATGTATACTCGGTCCATGAATTGACATGAACCCATCCCGTGACATCTTTATATATCTCGTTCATGTTGTCGTCGTAGAAGCGCACATCTGCATATGATTTGTCGCTATCTCCAGAATATGACGAGAATAAAACGGAAAACTTAAAGTTGACGAACCCAGCGTTAACTAAGTTAGAGTTGATGCCTTCTTCGTAAATCATGTTTGATTCGCTATAAATAGCAGAATAGCTTGATCTACCGCCAAACCAAAGGTAACGATACTCACCTTCAACTTGTCCAAAAGTATACCTGCCAGATGACCCCGCAGCCTGCGTCCATGTATCAAACATATTGCCTTGGAAGTACGGGTTCGATACTAACTCTTTTTCGACAATTTCAGCGCGCGCGGAAAAGGCGAGAAAGGTAAAAATAAGAAATAAAAATGTGCGGTAGTTTTTCATTAATTGCTCATACTTAACATTATCCATATGCGGAATGTTAAGCATGTTGCGTGCCACTTATCAGCTGGATAAGTGGACGCGAATGGTGTTCTCTTCACCCTCTACCTCATAGGCATAAAGCTTCATGAAATCAGAAGGGAGCTGGTGTGCAATTGAGGATAAATCATCGTCTACCGAAATCAATACGCCATCCTGCTCGCCATGTTCTTCAGGGAGCGGATAAACTCTGTAAGAAGGCGTGCCGGGCACGAGAAAGAAGCACTTTACATCTTCTTCGCCTTGGAATATTTCGCCCTCAACTTGATAGCGGGAAGACGGAGGAATATCGTTGTAAGAAAGCAGCGGGGTGGTGATGAACTTGCTCAAATCTAACATGGTGTGTATTCCTTAATTTCAATACAGCAATAGTAATCATTTTGATTATTTAAGTCAACACATTTAATCCATAACGCTAAATTTTTACTAACTTAACAGTCATATATATTGTGTTTAATACATAGAGCGTGCATCTCTAACCGCGCTCTAAATACGGTGAATTCTCCATCCCATATGCCCTCTACCTTCACATAGGTTTGGCCGGGCTGAATGCTAAAGCTCTCGTTTTTAGCTTGTTCATAAAGCGTCAATTCATCATCACTTAAATCATCAGTACCAACATTAATTAGCCATTCGCATGCATCACACTCGTATGCTTTTCTCGCTCTTGGTTTTGACTCAGTTCGTAATGACCAACTCATGTACATCTCCCATCTGTATTAAAGGGCCAGGCAATGTGTAAAATGACCTATAGTGCTGTATAATTACATTGTCATTGTCATTGTTATTAACTTGACGATGATATGGGCGCAGTAGAGGTCGGAGTCTCTGCGCCTGAATCTCTTTTATCTATGATGCCTTATCAGAGTTGCCCATCACAAGATTCACATTGGTCAGAGTCATCAAGACAGTCGAAGCGACCTTCAGGCAACCCGTCAAAATCGTCAGCTTCAAAGTTCTGGTCATCACCCTCATAATGCCCAAGAACGGTAATGTCGCCACCACCATCTTTGTTAGCATAGGTTCGCTTTACGCTAAGTTCTTGTGCTAGCTCAACACCGCAATGAGGGCAGGGATGCGTACCTTTCGATGGCTTCATTATTTCTAAGCTACACTTTTCAGTTAAGAAAGCATGTAGTGTGTCATTTAGTTCACACAAGCTTTCAGCTCCAAGGTTAACGCCATCTTTTTTCAGGCTCTCGCCCACTGCGTGTACTGCATTATCTAGTTCGAGTTCAGTGATTGTGGTTTTCATTATTTAAGTCCTATTGCCTGCTCGATATTTAAATTACGTCATCGCTATTAAAACCCGCCTTCCATCAGAAGACGGGGAATGTTTTTAAAGTGACAAAGCGAGTTGTTCGCTGTGCTTGCCCATGGCCTTAGATAGCGTGGCTTCAGCGAGTCCTACAGCGTGTAGGAACGCGATACCTTGCCCCAAGCCTTCGTGCGCTGTTGTCGCAGAAGCGTGGCCAACAAGGCGTCGAGGGACTAGCTTCATGTCAGCATGCTCGTTCACGGTCGGGAGACGATATGACGTTAAATCTGAACTCGGTACAACTGGGTTTGACACTTGGTGTTTCGTTATGTTGCGCGGCAGCGTGTTGATGACACTTGATTCCGGCGTTAGCAAGCTCATAGAAAAGCCTCTGCCTTTCTCTTTGTTGATAGCTTCACGGCGCTTTAGCTTCTCAATATCGTGCCAAGAGCCAGTGTATGCTTCTTCGCTTTCCATGATCTCGCCAAAGTTAGCGAAAACCATATCTTGCTCAGCAACCTCGATGTCGCCTAACGCTAGCCCATTGCTGTAAGCAACAAACCAATAGCGAGTGCGTCTATCAAGTGCGCCACTGTGCTTTTGGTCTAAGATCATTTCTTTGCATGTGTAGCCCAAGCGCGTTAGCTCTTTAATCAGTAACTTATACGTCACTGAGTCTTTAGCCGCTGGGACGTTTTCAGAAAAAAGCAGGGCAGGGTTTGCCGCTTTAATCATTTCCACGACACCAAACAGCGCGGTAACTTCGTCGCCATCTTCGGCAGTAGATAAGGCTTTCTTCGCTTTCCCTTGCAACGAGTGATTTGTGCACGGCATAGAGAATGAGAAAGCATCAACAGGCTCAAGTAAATCCTTTTCGATTTCCTCTACCTTACCTGCAAACAGATGTGCATTTCTGTAGACTTCGGGCGCATTTTGGCAAGCAACATCAAGATAACGGGCTTCCATCTCAACAGCCCATACTTGTTTAGTGCGCACGCCGATTCGGTTGAAACCTTCGGTGATCCCCGCAGATGAGATGCCTATTCCAAGGAACGCGTCTCCTTTGCGAAGCTCGCCTTTCTCTAAGTTTGTTTTGAAGGCTGATTCACGCTGAATGCGAGATAGCTCTTCAGGGTGCACACCAAACTCAATTACACCGTTAGCAAAAGCTTGGGCGCGAAAACGACAAAAGTCCCCGAAAAGCTTGGTAACGTCTGCGTTGCAAATATCCACAATAGGCTTGACCCAACCTTTCATCTTGCGGCCACTCACCTTGCGTACTTGTTTTTCTTTGTGAAGTTTTCGTGCTTCCGCTGAATCAGGAATGAATTGAAGGCGAACCGTCAAGTTGTCCATGTTGAAACTAACACGGAAGAAACCGCCAGGCTCATAACCGGCACGCAATAGTGGCTCACCCTCAAGCCAGATGCGTGAGTTATCATTTTTTTTGGCAAGCTCATGGTATGAAGTGTAAGGCGCAACGCGAATCGACATAAAAAATACTCTTGTGTGTGAAACCAACAAGAGTATTGTAATCAATTTGATTAATATAGTCAATAATAAAATCAAAACGATTGATACTTATTGTCACTTATTATTTCGCTTCGGCGTTTGGTGGTGGCCCCTTTTTACCCGGTGAGCAATGCCTCACTCTGCGAAATGCTACAGGGGATAAGTTGCAACACCTGGTAAAAAGAAGGGCAAGTGCTTTGCATGGTGTCATTGGTCATATATTGGCTTGCCATATCTGCAACCACATCGTTCCTAAGTCCCATTACCATCGCAGGTGTCATGGCATAAAACGAACGAGAACGGTGCTCGTTGAGAGGGGCGGCGTTAAATCGGTCGGCATAAGCCACCAGCCACATGTTTTCCGGCAGTCGCTTTAACTCGGCAGGGACGGTAACAACAGGGCGTTCTTGTCCACACCAAAATAAAGGGGCAACGTCGAGCTTGGATAATCCACGCAAAACATACACCTCTAAAGGGTTGTGTTGATGCTCTTCGATTGTTGGGATTTGTTTAAGCAAGGCATCCACCAGCCCTGTAAGCGGTGGTGTCATGCAGTCATTGTAAATATTCGAGAGCGAGAAGATCTTCTTGCGATAATCAGGAAGCGACATTCCTTTGTCTTCCCACGCGCGTTGGATATTTGAAAGTAGTTCGAATTGGCGCGGCGTGTTCGCTAGGTGCCCAATGGCAAGTGTAACGTTGTTCATCTGTATCTCTGCAAGCTGGTGGGCTTCCCGCCCACCTATAGTGTTAATTTGATTACCAAGAGTGGAAAGCGGGCTTTTTACCGTTTTCAATGGCTGTTAACTCAACTGTCATTTGATTGCTTTCATCGGTAGGAAGCCACCCATCAAGCTTCTCACGCTTGATTATGCTTTTACCGCCATAGCATGACGTGCTGCCCCCGAAATCTAAGTCTCCGACGTAATGACCGTTGATGAATGTAGCTCCACCTATCCAATCGCGATTATATTCGGTCATGAGGTCCTTCTTTTCGGCGTAAAGGCTGTTGGCCTTAGTAAAATCTAGCGGAAGTTTTAGTGTGCCTGCTTCGCCGGTAGCCATGTTATGAAGCGCAACAAAAGGGGTATCTTTTAGCACAAGCGATGACGTGTAGGCAGCATAAGAAGGTAGCATGTTTACACCGCCGTCTAACGCATCACAGAAAACATAAGCTTTAAGAGACGCTATACGTTTTAAGACATTTTTATTGTTCAGCACAGTAAGCCAATCGAATAGCTGCGCTTTATAAAAAATACGAAGGTCAAGGAGTGAAAGTCGGTCGCCATCTAGAAAAGAATCGATGATGCTGCCTGCTACTTCATTTTTATGGCTAGGCGAAAATGACTCATGCTTAATCGAGTCAGACGCCGGATCATAGCATAAAACATCGATGTTTTTACGTAGAAGGGTTGCAGGAACAACAATTGCTATCTTTTTCATGCGCTTTCTCATGTGTGTGAATGAGTGTTTATAGTAATCATTTTGATTGCGTATGGCAAGTTTTATTTTCGTTTTTTACTTGAATGCTGTATACGCCTAAAAAAGTTTCACATGTGAAAAAAGATGGGATATTGACTAGTTAGCAAATACCCCTCTATAACTCAAACTTTCGGGTGAAAACGTACGGCCCCTGTACAACCTCTAGGTGCGTACCATTGTCGACGAGGCCATGAGTGTCACCTTCGATACGGTGATCAATAACAACGCCAAGCGCTTCGATAGCCTTGAGATGTTCAAAGGCTTTTTCGAGCTTCTTGTCAGCTATGGCTTTATGCGCAAGATAATCCGCTTTTGCGTCGTCTTTATTAAGAAATTGTCCAGATTCCGGTGAATCTTTCTGACAACGCGCTACAAACTCTTCAAAGCCATTACCGTAACAACGGTATAAAATAGCGGTGTGCACAAAGTCATTGCCTCTGGACGCGGACGGAGCACGTGTGAATTTTTGATGGCTCTCATTCCATGGACATATCATGTGAGGCACGTCCGCAGGAACGCGAGGCGCAGCAACTAGTCTAGCGTCTTCCATGGAGTCAGCTTCGACCTCAAATTCGCCCAGCTCTGGACGAATACACATGGCCTTTGAAGCAGGCTCAGTACTGCAAGAGAGATTTAAAGGTAATCTTTTAATGGCAAAGCGTGGCATAAAATTATTCTCACTTGATAAGTTCCCTGCTTAGCAGGGAAGCGGTAAACCTTCTACAATTGCGTCAATGTCGTTCTGTGTAAGCAATCCAGCGACGTAACCCGAGCATGGGCTAGGGCCTGATACAACTACGCTATACAGACCATCTGTGCGCTTTTTTAACAGCATTGATTCAATGCCATAGCCAGATAGCGCTTGCCAAGCATCACGCACGCCTGCGCTCGGCTTAAGGTGAATGCAATACTTCATCGATGACGGGTGAAACATAGCAAAAGCAAAACCTGGGGTTGCCTTTGCGCCCGCATAGGGCTTTAAGCAAGCCGCAGAAACAAGGTGCCCTAGTTCACACAGCTGGTGACCAGAGAAAAAAGTATACATCTCACGCTTTTCTTGTTGAGGTGCATCTGACTGCGGGAAAGGGAATTCAGTCGCTGATAAGTTACGTGAGTTGTCGTGACCTAGTGTGGACATAATGCTCTAATCCTTAATTTTATATCACGTTCGATAATAGTGGAGTCAATAATGTTTACACTCTTTTTTTGAGAAAAAACAGTGTAAACGTATAAGTCAAACAGGGCGAATTCCGCCACGCCCCTAGCAAGTAGGGTGGATGGCGAAAACATCTGCAATATCGTGTTCGACCAAGCCAAGGCTTGATGATTCAATGTAAAAGCCGCTTTCTTGCAGCTCTTTTACTAGCGCAGTGGCAACATCTTTCTCAACGCGAACGGTTTGACGTCCGACATAGATAGGCGATGATTTCGCAGTGCCCTTTTTGCAGTGCTTAATGCCGTGCTTTTTAGCGATAGAGCGAGCAAGAACGACATCATCTTTTGTAACTGTGCGTAAACGGATAGACATGAATATTATTTCTCGTGTGTGAAACCAGTAAGAATATAATAATCATTTTGATTACCTAAGTCAATCGTTTATTCTCGTTTTCTGAAAGTTTCTTCAAATTCATTGATAGCAGAGTCACCGAAAAGAATGACTTCACGGGCTAACGCAATGCACTGCCAGTTAAATTCAGGCAAGGCGACTTCGGCTTTGCGGATGAGCAGGGTAAGGCTTTCATTGATTTTCTTCTCAACGCGTTCGTTTTGTATATGGTCAAGTCCTCTTCCTGTTTTGAATACCGAAAGGGCTTCCAGAATATCAGCTGCTTTAGCAATAAACTTAAGGTGAGGGTTTTCAAAGAAATAGCGCTCAAGGGAAGAGAGTTCAGGTAAGCACTCCGTTTCAATCTTGTCCATTATCGAGTCGAAGTCACTCATATTCTCGTTTAAAACAGCAGAAATAGTCGTGTATGCCTCTTCTTGTATTGACTGGCCTAGCTGGGTCTTAAGCAATGCCATCAGCGCAGATGCGGACACTTGATTTGCTCTGATGTATTCTTTAGTGGGTGTTGCGATGTCAGATGAGGCCAGCTCGGGAAGATCATGCACTTGAGCGTATTTCATTAGGAAATAGCGTTCTTCCAACGAAGGGCGAGAACCACCAATCTCCGCTGGTGGAATAGGGTCAATAAACGCAGTCCCTTTTTGTTGATAGATATTAACCAAAAGATGCTCAGCGATGACTTGCACACCAAAACTATGTTCGGCGACATTGCCAGGGTTAGCCATGTCAACGATGTGAAATCGGTCTAGTGTTTTAGCGCGGAGGCGGTCGGTCAGCAAAAGTGGAGATGCGTTTTTCATTGATTAATACCTCTATAAGATTTGTTATATTATCTATCAAGATGGATTAATTGTCAATTTAATAATCAAAATGATTGATATAATTTTGACAAAGGTATAAGATGGTATGGTTATCAATTAGGGGAACTCATGAACAGTTTACAAACACGCCAATCCACATATATCAGTCCTTTCGTTAAATCCGTTACAGGCGGAGCATCGTTGAGCGTATCGAGCCTTTCTCAACGTATAGAAAAGCGGGATTCCGAGGCGCGTTTGCTGGAGACTGCAATCGTGAGTTTGAATGCCTCAAAAGGGGCTGCGGGCATGGTTTTAGATGTGTTTATGAACGAAAGGTATCCCCATAGCTTGCCAGGTACAGTTGAGCATTCTAGTACCATGATAGCAAAAAAGAACGGCTATCAAGAGGCTATATCTGACCTTACCAATAAAGAAATCGATATAAAGAAAGCGTTATCACGCCTTGATGCGAAGTATTGGCGCGCGCTTATACAGAGCAGCGAAGTCGACTCGGCAATGAGCGGTAAACAGCAAGATGAATGGCGCTTAATGCTCGAAAAGGGAGATGTGCCTGCATTCGATATGGAAACGGTGACCGCTACGCTTATGTCGTGGAATATGCTACGTGCCGAGGCTTTCGTTGATCGTATCATTGCTGTTTGGGATGCAGTGTCTAAAGAGCACGTTAGTAATGCCAATAGTCACTTCCAAAAGAGCTTCATACTTAGTGACTGCACGTACCCTCATGAGGTGCTTAATGAATTGCGTTCAGTCGTGAGCATTATTGAAGGCAAAGAGCCTATGTCACGCGACAGAATGGGGTCTAATCAGCTATTAAATGATGTGGAAAGACTGGGCAGGTTTGGGCAGTGGATCTGGGTGGATGGGAATGCTCTGGCGATTAAATTTCATAAGAAAGGTACGCTGCATGCCAAAGTGAATGCCGTTGTAGCCGCAAAAATGAATGATGTCCTTGCTATGCGCTTCATGGACGCGATCCCCGGGCCAAGCAGGGATGTAAAGCGTGCTTCTCGTAAAGAGAACGCTGAAGTCATTCAGTCTAAAGAAGACTGTCTAGCGTTTAACGACGTGGAAGCATTGGGGAATATTGTCAGAGCACATTCGTCTAATACTATTAGGGCATTGAGACAAAAAGGCTTTTGTAAAGAGAATATTGGGTATTTGTACAACACATCAAATGAGAATAGAACGCCCGTTGTTCTAGATGTGATGGAGTGGCTTGGCGCAGAAAGCATTGAAGTGGGCGGGGAGCACCTCTGCTGGCGAAGTGATGTAGACATTTTTGACGTCCTCGCTGAAATACGAATTCGAGGGGCGCTTCCTAATGTAAAAAGTTATCAATTCTATCCGTCAAAAGGGAAAATAGGAGAACGTGCCGCTGATATATTTTGGTCGCATGTCGAGGATGCTGAAGGCAAAAGATATTGTGAACCTAATGGCGGCCATGGTGATTTAGCGCAATATTTGCCTAAAGACAGAACAAAAGTCGTTGAGTTATCGCCAGTTAATGCAGCGATACTAAAAGCAAAAGGGTTTGACGTTCATTGCGGTGACTTCCTCAGTTTGCCGAATACTGAAGCGTCGCAGTTCGACGGCATATTGATGAACCCGCCTTTTCATGATGGCGCAGCCTTTGCGCATGTGACTGAAGCGTTAACCAGATTGCGCGCGGGTGGTGTTTTAGTTGCTATCGTGCCCTCATCGGCGAGGGCTAGAGTTCAAAAGGCATGGGGCATGTGTGCGCAAATAACGCATACGGAAACAATTAGTGAGGCATTTGCTGGCGTCAATGTTTCCGTTGAAATTATGACGGTTATCGTAAATGAGTGAGCAATCAATGTACAAAGAAGGTGAAAGACTGCGCTTTGTGAAGGCACATGGGTCGATGAATAAACACTTAAAAGCATTGGAAGGCGAAGTGTGTGTCGCCCTTAACGATTTATATACGTATAGGAAAACATTGGTAAAATTTGTCAATGCCGCAATGAAGCCGGTGTTTAATATCGCTTCAGAGCGGCTTGCTCGGTCAAGCTAACTTACTATCAATCTGACGACGGGGCGGTAGTTCAACAACCTTACCGTCCATTATACTGTTGGAGAGGGTTGCGATGCCTTTTTTCTTTTGCATAGACTGATGGATACTGTCAGCGAGTTGTTTCGTTGCCTTCACCGTATATTTCCCATCTTTGTATAAGGGGACGTGAGTGATATCCCCATTTTCAACCAAAATAGTTAATGCAGCCCTAAAGTCTCGCTGCTTCACTCGTTTTACGAGCTTCGAATTACCGTATGCGGACATCACAAGTTCAAGGTCGAGTCCGTACGTAGCGCCAGCGGCTGCATTCCTCCAGTTCCAACATAAATAAGTATGAATGAAGCGTGCAAGTCCGGCCTTGTGCGATTCCACTTGGTCGAACCGATATTGGCGATAGTTAAGGTCACGGATTTGCTCTACAACATAATCAGAAAAAGAGACAAAGCAACGATCACGTTGTCGCCCAGAGCCAGATTGTTCAAGTGCAGCACCAGAAAATATATTATGGGTTAAGTGAACAGTTTTACCATTGTTGTCCTTCGCTGAAATGAGGCAACGACTATCTCGCATGACAATCAGTGCTTCTCGTATGGTGTCATAAGACCGAGTTTTGTTGATTTTCCTCAGCTCTTCTCGTATTTCATAAAGAGAAAACTCAACACCATATCGAGGTTCAGAGTTAGGCAGGGTGCGTTTCGTCATTCCCTTATTTGAAGCTAGCGCGAATAGAGCGCGCTCCACGATTTCTTCACGGTCGCCTGGGAACGCAAAGTATTCAGTTTCAACCCCTTTTACTTTTCTCTTTATTGTCGCTGCTTGGACGGTGCACAGCAATGAATAGCCATTAATTGAATAGGCATTCGAAATTTGAGATGAGAAAGTCGATGGAAGTTGATGAATTGGTGTTGGTGGATTTTGACCTCGAACAAAACGTGGTATTAAATGAATATCGCCAATAAAGTTACTGTACTTGATTGGGGAGGCAGGATCAGACGGTTCGTCAATCAAACTAAATAAATCAAGTTGTCGCGCTTCACGCCTTGCAACTTCGATTGGTGAAAGAGCGAAGTCCGCTTCTTCCGCATTGCTATTAGAGTTTGACATAGTTAGCCCTATTCATTCTTTATTGTTAATGTGAGCATAAAGCAGAGCTTGATATAAATCCAAAATTAGATAGTGCCTTACAGTGATCTTGTTAGTGCTTTATAGTGATCTTTTCATTAAAAAGATAAAGTCAGACGGCTTTTTTTGACCTAAACGAGGGCGTTACAAGCCCGAGATATAATGCAGCCACCTACAATGTAGGGCACGATACTACCTGACTTCGTGCTTTAACCCTGTTAATAGTGCCTAATTAAGTGCTTTAAGCCCGCTATTACTACCTAACTTTGTGCTTTAAAGCTATCAATAGTGCCTAACTAGGTGCATCAATTCCGTTATTACTACCTAATCTCGTGCTTTAGCCCTGTTAATAGTGCCTAATTAGGTGCTTCAATACAGTTGTTATCGCCTAACTAGGTGCTTTAAGTCCGCTATTACTACGTGATTAGGTGCGCCAAGGCAGCGAATACTACCTAACTTCGTGCTTGAGGCCAGATATTGCTACCTAACTTCGTGCTTGAGGCCAGATATTGCTACCTAACTTCGTGCTTCAGCGCTATCAATAGTGCCTAACTAGGTGTTTGAGGCCAGATATTACTACCTAACTTCGTGCTTCAGGGCTATCAATAGTACCTAACTAGGTGCTTGAGGTCAGATATTACTACCTAACTTCGTGCTTCAGCACTATCAATAGTACCTAACTAGGTGCATCAATCTCGTTATTACTACCTAACTTCGTGCTTCAGCGTTATCAATAGTGCCTAATTAGGTGCTTCAACCATTAAATTAATGCCTTATCCCCTTTTTTTGTTTAATGCATAATAGGTTCGCTCTATGAAACATCGTGGTGGCACTAAACTAAGAGGATTTCCAAGAGAACCATTAAGGATATTTGTTGTTTATTGTTGCCAGGCCAAATAATAATAACAGCAGTTATTATTATTATGGGTATGGATCAAAGGGCAGGGATTTAAGGGGTTTAAGGGTTAGGTTATGGCAGGGGAAGATTTAAAAATACATAAGAAACAATGAATTAAGGGCAGTAAGGATCGTCCGCAGGCAGTATTCGGATCGGTTGTTGTTCCTAACTGGATCATTATATATCACTAAGTGGAGCAGTGAGAGGTACTAAAGCGGATCATTAAAACGTACTAAAGTAGATCAATAAAGGGTAGTAAAAAGATCATAGACAGGCACTATGATTAATAATATCCACAATATATTCAGATAGTTATGCACAAATTGCGATTGATAGGCACTAAATTAGGTACTATTAATTGACTGAAAATTGGGCGTTATCCACAACTTGAGTTTATGCGCCGATGCAAAAGCACGAAGTTAGGTACTATAAGATCACTCAAAGTAACTATCAAGATCAATGAAAAGCACCATGAGATGATGCTTTTCCACAAGGTAATTGACGTTATCTAAACCTCTTGAAACCACCAGCAAGGTTGGTCTAAGTGGATTGTCTGATCACCAAATTCACGGTTATGAGCATTACGTGTTTCTTGCGTACACTTAATAAATTTAAGCGTATCGCAATCTAAAGGCTTGTTTGGGTTACGGTGAGTTATAAATTCTTCACCTTCGGGTACTTGCGAGAAGGTGCCTGTTATCTTTCGTCTTGAGTGAAGCATGGTGATTTCCGTAATTGTCATTGGTGCGGAACAGCTCGCCAACTGAGTTAACGAGCTATCTTATTGCTTTGTTACGCGGCTTTGTTTTGATATGCGAGATAAGGCTCGCCCCCCTTATCATCATGGCCAGTGTGGTAAACGGCCACTTCGATATCGCCATAGTTTTTAGCATCTCGTGGGTGGATGAAAAAGGGCAAGTGATAGCCTTCGTAGTTCGGGTTTGTCTTCGCAAGGCGCACTGCAACACGAGAGGCTGAATAGTCTGCAATGTAAGCAGTGTAAGGTTGCCCGACACCTAAACCGATTTGTTCTGACTTCATAATAAACACCTCTTTAGAAAGTATGTTTATATTAATCAAAATGATTTTCAAATGCAAGGTTTAAATGACATGTTTTTTGATTTTTGATGGCTCGGGATGATCTGTGGTGCCAGCAAAACAAGTCATGCAAAGAGCACCACGGCACCTAACCTCTAAAATGAATCCTATGCAGCTGATTGAGTCAGGTGCGCGGGAAGGGCAGTGTGATCAAGAGGGTATCCCATAAATGCCTCGCAAAAGTGGGGGTGTAAACCTCCGGTGTTAGCGCCTATACCCATGATTTCACCGACAAGCCCCCCGAGTTTGCCAGGGCGATTAAGGCGACTTTTACATGTGAAATTATTATTACCATCTTTACGTAATAATGTGCTGAATAAACCTTCGTAACGCTGTTTAGGAACGTTCAGCAACTCACACTTTCCATCCGAATAGATTGCATCCGATAGGGCGACGCCGCGTGTCGGCATAACGTTTATTCTCTTGTTATCCAATTTAAATTCGTAACCATCACGCTCACCAACGTTCACACTGTCAGTAAAAAATGTGTTGGTCATGCTTTCAGTCGTGTTATCTAGCATGATGATTGAATCAAAGATAGCTTTGCCGATATCAGGAATAATGGCGTTACCAAGCGCGTTGATACGTTTAGTACGAAGTTTGATTGATTTTGGTGTTTCGCAAACTGCATGGTCGAGGATCCAGTTCGGCTCTTCGGAAAGGAGAGGCATTTTAAACGGCTTGTCCAAATTAGCTAACGCTACCTGTCTAACACGGTCAAAAACGCGACGGCCACTGCGTGCGACACCTGTAGATGGCAAGTAAGCAACGATGTACACACGGTGACGGTAATGCGGGTAGTTAAAGGCGGTTGCACTTATCGTCTCCCATTCAACAATGTATCCCATGTCACATAAGCGGGCGACGATATGGTCAAGGCCTTTGCTATTCAGTCGCTCCGCGTTTTCAAACACACAATAAGGAATGTCGAGGTCTTCAATAATGCGTAGTTGTTCCTGAACTAAAGAAGATTGCTCGCCTTCTATACCTGAACTATCTTTCACATTCGCACTTGTAACGTTCTGGCAAGGGAATCCGCCCGTTGCAATGTCAGGAAACGGAACGACACCTTCAAAAAAGTCCTCATAGGTGATCGTGGATAACCCTGTTTCTTCACAAGGTACTATGTCATCCTCGGTCATCGCAGAATGATTCCTAAGAGATACTGCCAGGTCGCAAATATCACCCGCGTTATCCATGTTAAATTTTTCATCGATAAGGCGATTGTTATAAGGGTCGGTTTCGCTGCACAAGAACGTGTCAATAGAGCCGTTTTGCTTTGCTGCGAGTGAAAACCCACCGAGCCCAGTAAACATATCAAGATGCTGCATACGACGCATAGTAACTCCGTTTGAGTATTATGATTAATTAACTTAGAGCGTTATCAGAAAACGTCTGATACAAAAAATAGCCGCCTAACCGCGTCAATCGAGGGTGAGAAATATCTTCGACAAGTCCTAAATGCCTCATGATGCTGAAAATAGTACCGCCGTTCCAATAGCCTGCTGAAGTCTTTAAGCAGGCGTTTGCCAAATATGCACGCTGTTTACTTGGGTTTTGCTTCAAACTGTCTGTTACGGGTGCGTTATCAAAGCACTGTGATAACTGACCATCAGAAATGACCAGAACGTCACTTGCGCGCTCAAAATCGGCGTCACCGTCCATAGAGGCGTTTCTGCCTTCTATTGCAGTAAGAAGTAATTCCGCTTCTTGTGGCGTCACGTTTGATGTTTCATCAAGGTAACAAGCGTTCGCGAGAACCTCTTTTCTCTCGCAATCGTTCAAGGGGCTCGCAGCCGCTTTTATTAGAAAAGCAACAGTGCGGTTGATAACACTGTGTTCTGACGTTGATGGCTGTGTATCCATGGATCGTTCTCTCGGTTTGGCTGAAACTCGAATTAATCGAGTTCCGCTCTTGGGGTAACTGATGTGCCGCAAACGACGTATTCGACGCCATTGAGCTGATAAATGCCATCCATTGACGATTCATCATCGCCATACGTTTTTACACCTAATGCAATAATCTCGTGAATATCTACTTTCATGCTAACTCCGATATTTCCGCTTAGTTATTCTTTACTGAACCCAAATAGGTGCGCCGTAAACAGGAATTTTAATCATGCCCTTTTTAGTTGGGCGTGATTCAAATTGTCTAGGCTTGGTCACGACTAACCCAGACTCGGGATCGCGATAGGTGACAGATGCCTTATAACCGTCGCGTTTGCATTTTAGCTTTTCGCCTTCACTAGGCTGATAATCAGGCTCTACCATCATCATTGCGCCAGCTGCTGCTCCACCCGTTGTGAAAAGTGCGGTCGCAATCTTTTTACCCGAACCACCACCGATGTGCTTACCGATGAGATAGCCTGCTATGCCTCCACCAAGTCCACCTAGAAGCACTTTGCCACTGCCACTATTCTTTTTTTCTACATAGCACACCGTAGAACGCTCATATGAGACAACAACGGCATCTACATAGTAGGTTGGTGTGACTTGCTTTGGTTTGGTTGCGCAGGCGGCCAGCGATGCTGCACATGTAACGGTTAGGATAGTTTTGATAAAGCGTTTCATAGTGATTACCTGTTGATTCAATATAAACATGATAATCAAAATGATTAGGATAGTCAAGCAAATAGTTGAAATTAAACAACGCGCTTACGCGCGCTGTTAATAGTGCTCAAGAAGTGACTAGTGGGGGATTTGGGATAATATAGGCTCGGCATTTACCAATGTTTCATGTGCCTTTTTCAACGTATCCTCACCAACAAATTGAGGCAGCCACGCGCATTCCAATAAAAAGCTTGATGCAGTTGATATAAAGACGTCAAGTGTATCAGCACTTATAGTGGTTTCTTCGCCGTTCACACGAAGTGGGCTATATGTAGATAGTTCCGCTTCTGTCTCTTCTCTGTCAATAACGATAGGAACGTCGACCGTTACGGCTTCCATCGTGGGTGGTGTAAGTGTATACGTCACTACATAATGATCATTCCCCCCGCCGTCATTCTTCAGATGCTTTTCGTCCACGAAAAAAGAGCCAGGCTTACCTGCAAGCATTTCATCAACGCACTTTACAAGTGTTGCACCTACTTCTGAATCATCTGCGATATTATGGCTAGTAGTATTGTCAATGTGCTCCCGAATCAATGCCCCAACACGTTTTAAATGTTCGGATTCACTTGCCTGCTCATTGGCGGTAATGATGCTTGAGGCTGCGGCAACAGATTCGCTGAAAGCCGATAAAGCCGCAATTTTATCGTTTAATGATGCTGATAATGTCATGTGAGTATCTCCGTGTGTTTATAAGTGTTCGATTTTTAAAGTGTCCGCAAACTCGGCCATCGCTGTCGTCTGAAAAACAGGGACATCCGCATTTTCCTCATAGCAATCAAGATGAGTGAATAGCGCCTCTTTAAATGAGTGAGGTGTCATGGCTTTGTGATGACATAGCGCTCTAATAAAGCTGCGAAGAGCATCGATAGATTCATCGTAATCAGTGAAAGACGTGTCGAAGTGCGCGATAACCTGATCTGTAACGCTTTCTACAACAGGGGCGTTTGGTGCGTGCGCCAAAGCATCAGACAAACGAGGAAGCGACGTTTGCCAGCTTTCACTGAATGCTGAAGGCAAGACAGTGGCTAGACTCTTGTTTGAAAAATCAGTTTCTAGTAGACGTCGAATAAACGTAAATAAAACATCCTCTTCAATAGGGTGGGTAGAAGTCGCATTATCGACCGCATTAAAAAAACCAGAGAGGATGGCATCTAGTGTACTATATTTCATCGTTTTTCCTTATGCCTCGGTCACGGCGGGCGCGTTGTAAATTAAAGCGTTGATATCGAAAACATTGTGAGTCATGTCCATGAAGCACTCAAAGTCATAGACAGCGCCACCTTGCCCCGCAAATTCAATATTGCTTTTGACATACATAAAGAAGCGATTGTCCTTTCTTATGATAGTCAGATACGCATGCTGGGCGCGATAATTGAAAGGCTTGTTTACTTCCGCTATGACGTCGTCCATAACGGAACGAAAAGACTCATACCAGCCCTTATAGACATCCGCGCCAAGAGCGCGACAACGCGCTAGTAATGCTTCTCTTTGCTCGACAGTTAGGCTCTCTATTGCAATAGCGCAAGGAAGAAAAAACAATGTACCTTTCATGGCTGATCCCGTTTTCGAATTTCTTTGCTTATATTAATCATTTTGATTATCTAAGTCAACATATTTATCCCGAAAACGTATTTAAAACATGCTGCGTAATTATGCTTAAACTAGCGTTAGAAAAAAGGAAACCCAGTCGAAACTGGGCTAAGTGTGATTGTTACCAAGAAGCGCCAGTCAGAACCCTCTCATGACCGCAAACTTGAACCGTTAGTTCAATTTGAGATGGCGTAGGTATACCGCTGGTGTCGCCAGTGAATACTTCAAGCTCGATATCACCTGAAAGTAAGTCAGAGGCCATTAGAGCAAAGTCATAATCTGGATCATCTTTACGTTCAGCATAGACTGTATCAACGTCTGATATTCTTACCTCGACTTCAGTACCGCGAATGCAATACGAGTCCGAGTCAGCAATAAAGCCATGTCCTGTTTTCTTGTCTTTCAGATATATTCCACCAAAATCGAGTAAGTCGTCACTCACATCTTGATTGTATCTAACCACAAGTTTAGAAAACGTATCGTTTTTTATATTAGATTTCATGTGTCTTGTTACCTCTGTTAGTGCAGTGTGTTTTTCTTTTAATATAGTAATCAAAATGATTTTAAAAAGCAACGTGAAGTAACAAAAAGCCCTTTAAGAAAGGGCTTTTATTATAAAATGATGTTTAGACTTTACATAAGCTAGAACGGTATTTCATCAGTTTCAATAAAGGCATCAAAAGCGTCATTGTCCGCTGCTAAATTAATAGGGTAAGGGTAATTCGCGATATCGTCCTTATAAGGAAGATCCTCTTGTTTTAGTAGCGCAGTTGCTTGCTCACGCATCATTTCAGAAAGCGACGTCAATGCCGTTGCCATACGACTATCTCTAGATGCTGCTTCGTCGAACAACCACATCTGCACAAATGGGTACGACGAAACCCTCGCGATATTACGCCCAGGCAAGGCTAGTTGTGTGATGATTGGTTCACACCCATCAACATGTAAAGCGACAACAGCAAGTAATGATTCTTTATGAAAAGGTACAATTGAAGTGCTGTAATCCTTGACTAATTGCTTAGGTGTTTCAATGCTCTCGATTTTCACATCTTCAGGTAGACTTTCATTGCATGCCCTTAAAATGTTGGGGATGTAATTAGGGAAGCGTTCAACCCCGTCCATTGTATCTAGTAACTGTTTTTTATACGCCACTTTTAGTGAGATTAACCACTCATTTGTGTTTGTTGGCGTAGGGAAGGACTGCAAGGCTGCGCGTTCTAGTAACTCATCAAATCTGTTAAGAAGCGGAATGCCTGCTTCTTCTAGTGATTTAACTAACGTAGGCATATACAGTAAATCATCCAACGTGCTAGCTCTAGAAGAGAGATAGCAAATAGCGGAAAGCCCAGCCAGACTTACATTTAATCCCTTAATTGTGTCTATGACATCAAGGACGTTTTGCACAGAAAGTGCAGGAACCTTAGGCAATAACTGTACAAACCTGTTAAAAATTACAGCTACGGCAGCACTGTCCAATTCATCGTTACAATCGTCTTTTGATTGCCATAAAATCTCCATCGTCGATTTAAGCGACGGGTTTTCTGCAATTGCCTTAATAAAGGGGATATAGCTGGATAACGTCACTGGCGATACGTTTACCGAAAGTGTATCTAGCACGAGTGGTGCGACATCAATAAATGCCTTGTCATAATGGGTAGGCGTCAAGAAATTAAGCGTGACGGTCTCACATACTTGAAGCGTATTTAAAGGTGCTTCGGCATCCTCTGACGCATAGCAGTTCTCAAAATCAAAAGGAAATTCCTCTATTGTGAATGCCTCTCTTATCGCAGGCGAAGCAGCGAGAAAACGCTCTTTATACACTTGTGAAAAGGCATTTCCATAAATAGGCCAGTACGGGTAATTTTCATCACGACGTTTAGCTTCAATCAGCATCATCATTTTTCGATAAGTTTGAAGTTTGCTGATTTCATCATCAAAATCAACAGATGCAAATGGCAAGTCTTTGACTTTCTTTTCTAAGCGGATAGCCGAATGCATGGGCGTGTTGTAGCCCACAACCTGTAGCTGGTATGTATTGATAAACTCTACAAAAGCCTCAGAGGCTACAATCGTCATAGTCTCTGGGATGAGTGCCACCTGACAACAGTTAATATCAAACGCGTTTATGATCCTTAGCGCATTTTTACGGTTGTCTTCAAGGTTGCGAACCCCAACACGAATATGATTTAACAGTGGATTCCAACGATCGTTGTACGTTTTTAGGATGGCATAATCATTCATGATAATGTCTTGATGAACAATTTCTCCAAAACTAGGATCGCTGTGGACTGAAACTTCGTGTGTACCCCCCACGTTTTTCAAGTACCGTTTTGTTTTTCTGAAAACGACCTCATGCCCCCCATCGACATATGCTTTCACGACACTATCTTTTCTTTTACTGGTGTCGATAGGGTAAGAGATGGTGTCACTTTCCAACCAAAATAAATCGAGGTCTTTAAAAGGGGCTTTGTCGCCTTTTAGTAGCTGCAACACAGCGCTTGAAACCGCTTGACCTGCGGCAATAACGCCCACATCAGCAGGCATCGAATGCGAGAAATTGCGTTGCAGTACGCTTGCGACAGCCAAGGCGAAAGGGTGGTTAGGTTTATTTAACGAGTCTTTAAGGTCTAGCAGAGAAAAGTTATTCATAATTTACCTCATGTGTGTGTGAGCCTTTATAGTCTCACACAAATCAAAATGATTCAACTAATAATATAATCAATTTGATTAATAAATATGTTTAATTGAGTTGTGAATCCTGTATAATAAACCTATAAATAAAGTGCAATGTATGGCGGATAAAAATGGAATACAGAGACACAAACGACTTAATGGTAGACATGGGGCTGACGCGAGCTTGGGAGCTTCCTCGTATTTGTCTGCTTAACTTCACATTGGAATCTTCGCCAAAAGAGATGCTTATTAAAGATGAAAATGTTGTCTTTGGTAACGCGTGCGCTTCGCCTTACAGTAAAGAAGATAGAGTAGTGACGTCTTGCACTGAACCTCGGTATTTAATAGAAAATGATCTAGACAAAGTGATTCAGTTCACATGGGATTACATTCAAGACGTCGTGCAAGCATCAAAGGTCATTACGGGAACGCGGAGACGCACTTTTAAAGAATGGCTATTACGTCAACCGTCAAAAAAATTAAGCGAAGGCGGAAAGTTTGAAAAGCTAGGCAAACTGGATGCGAGTGATGATGACAGCGGAGAAAAATTCAAGGCATTTGAGGCTGAAATGAAAAAAAACGCTGTTGCACTCCCTGCATCGCTACCTGTACCCCGTATTGAAATTGGGGAGAAGTTTTTCAAGGTGTACGAGAACGGTCTCTTCGACGACAAAGGCTTTACCTTTGAAGTATTGTCAGCACAAAGATATCAGCTATTGAAAGATGATGAAAACCAATACAGATGGCAAGCTGGATTGTGTTATGAGGGTAAAGCTGATGTCAGGCATTGGATCTCTAAACAGAGCGGGATGGCAGAGGGGCTGCCAATTAGAGCTAATAATTGCCGATTGTTTGCAACAAAAGAAGATGCCGTAGACTATTTAAAAGAAACCATGTCTATTGCAACATCCAAGCTAAGCACGCTTGTTAGTGCGCCGTTAGAGTCCAATCAATAAAGGTCTGCAAAAGATGCCAATGCGTAAAATATATTCAGAGTCAGAGATTATAAGCATAGCCAAGAGTAACGGCGGTTTTTCCTTTAAAAAAAGCCTCTACGGGCAAAAGCCTGATAGGGAACATGCTAGGATATGCAAAGCATTGGAGCAGCAAGGCGTGTTACGTTTTGCCAGTGCAGGTTACAAAGACATTCATTACGCCTTTATTAGTTACCCCGGTTGCCCCCGTGCAGCTGAAAAGGCCAGGCTGCAAAAGAAAGGGATGATTGGCGCTAAGTTTAGTCCAGAAAGGTTGCGGAAAATCCTTAAAAGAAAAGGTGAGCTTATTGCTAAGAATAAGCCGAAGACGCGAAAAGAACAAAGCTTCGCTGGGCAATGTAAACGCATGGTAGAGCTTGGCGAGATTGCGATAAAGGAAAAGAAAGACGGCGTTATTATTTACGTTAAGGCTTAATTGATGGCGACAGCCACCAATTAAGCTTTAACCTGTACTAGGCGCTAAAGCAAGATGAGAAGCGCTTGTCAGATTTCATTTCCTGCGGGAACGTAACGACACTCTCGACTAAAATGAGCGTCTCACTGATATCTTGATATGCCACGACAAAAAGCTGCCCTTTTTCAGACTGGTAGGTACTAATCGTACCTTCATAGCCCTCGAGATGATCAGCGAGCGCACTCCCTGCATTCTTAATAGACGTCAGTTTATCGCCAGGCATGGTGTGTATGGTGCAACGTCTCAATTCTTTTTCATATTCGCGACTGATTGCCTCTAGCCTTAAAGGGAAAGCACTGACCTTTTCCATAAAGTCTGACTTCAAGATAATGAAGCGCTCAAAATCAAACTGAAAAAATGCCACGTCGTTTGAGGTTAACGAGAACGCGCCACTGACGCCTGTGAGCTGCGCAGGGTATTCCGCGACACTTTTACTGAGTATCGACATTCTTTCGCTCTCTGGGGCGTACATGTCCCACAAACCGCCTCCATACATCATATCCATGTCAGCTTCTGTTAAATCTACGTTTTCTGGTGCGTAGAATTCAAGGTTGGAGTCATCATTCTTGCAGAGCTTCACGCCAACAGTGATTTTTTGCAAGCGTTCTACTTGCTTATACTCGCTAAACATCTGGTTTGTTCGCCCGTAGCCTAGCATTGCTGCGGCTAGTTTATCTGCAATGCTTGCTTTGAGAGGGTCAGAAAGCCGAGAGCCCGCCGCTTTTTTTAATGGTTGGATAACCGCGGGGTCGGTGACGCCCATATCTTCAAAAACAGTAATGAGTGACTCAAGGTCGATGCTGTGACGAATAGTATGCGTAAGTAAGGAAAGCTCTTGCTTACTCGTAATCACTTTACGTAATTGTAGTTGCTGTGTAGATGGTTTTGTTTTCATGGTTGTAACCTTAGTGGTTGGCGCATGCAAGCGTAGACCTCGTTGTACGTTTTGCTGCGCCCAAATGGTTGCAACAGAACAGTTGTTTTGTAAATAACTCTCTTTATGCCATTGAGGTCGGCGTGGGGAGAATCCACATCTCATCGAGACCAAGATAAAATAAATCAAAATGATTCACATGTCAAAGCTAGCGTGGTAATATAAGTCTTGTCAGGTATCTGTACAGAATGCTTATAGGGCACAACAAAGGAGCACACCTCAATGACAACCGCAAAATTCGTTACAGAAGTATCCATTACCGACCCAGATTCAAATACGCCAGTCGAAGTGGCTATCTACAAAGAGGAAGCCTCAGGAGCAATGTTTGGTGTTGATAGTTCTTTCATTACATCAAACTTTGATGAAGATGAAACTATCGAAATTCCAAGCCCTTTCGGGAATGGTCAAGTTGAACTAGTCGAATAAGGTCAACATGGTCAGAAAAAAGCTTGCAGCTGCCTAAGTTAGCAAGCTCCACAAAAGATATGTTTGAGCGTATATATCAATGGCAGTAATGCTCATAGAACATAATAAAGGAAAACACCCAGATGACGTTATTGTGTAGAGAGTGCGGCAACGAAATGCAGATTAGTGAAAATGGAGTATCAAACCATCTTGATGATGGGCTTGTAGATTATGACCAAGATGCTGACCATGTAGCTATTGCTGATGAATCTGAATGAGGAAGCCACTGTAAAACCCTTGCATAAGTTAGCAAGCTCTGTAAAAAAAACATGGTAGAGCGTATATATATCAATGAGCAGTAATGCTCATAGGGCATAATGAAGGAAAGCATTGTAATGACATCAAAAGCAGAACAACTATATAAAGAACATCATGTGGAATTTGAAAAGTGGTTTACTTCAATACACCCAAACCATGAACTTACTTTTGAATGGGAGCATGTTTACGATTCAGGCTGGTACAAAGAAGGTATGGCTCATGGAGCCTGGATTTCTTGGCTGGACTTAACAGGCAAAAATACAGTTGCTAGAGCTACTGACACAGTTGAGTCGCTAGCGAAAGAAACGCAACGACATAACGAGTCTCGACTAGCATTGAGCACAAGAACTGAAGCTTTATTGATTCCTCTAGCCGATCAACTATTAACAGATGGTAAGCTAGAAGAACTTAAATCATTAGTTGCGACATTTCCGCCCTGTCCGACACGAATGACTTTAGCTGGCAAAATAGCCTATGCAGAAACCCCATAACTAAACGCTCTCCGGAGCGTTTTCTATTTCATGAATTTATCGAAAGAACATTTCCTGATATTCCCCTGACGTCCAAATTCTGCTGAATTTAGGTTGTCGTTCTAAGGCCATCTCTGCAACAGGGGAGTTTGGCACCAACATGATTTCTTATTTCTTTTACCCGCTTCCCGTAAATGATCAGCTCGGAATATTCCCTTGTCGTCTCGATTCCATTGCTTTTAGGTTGTCGCTCTAAGGCCATCACTACAACAGGGAGGGTGGCACCAACATGGTGTTTTTAGCATCTATCAGCGAGAACCACAATTATCGCCAATAGAGCCGCTTATTATCACCGTTTCAGAGTTAGTACGTTGTTAATTTCGAGAGCTATAGGCTCTGCGAACTCAGGTGTAATATGGTTACTGTCAAAATAAGCAGGATTGCCGCGGTAGAGAGCGGGACAAAATTCGCTCGTGCAAAGCAGCGTACCCGTGTCTATATAATCGACAGAGGGGGACTCAGACGCTTTTTCTTCTAAGTAATCTCGAATATCGGCTGTATATGTCTGGTAATATTCCAGTGGGAGGGTTTCCTGTAAAACGTTGTCGGTCACACCGCTGAATATCGTTTTTGGGATAATTATTCTACCGATTTCATTTGGCATTTCAGGTGTTGGGGATACGAGAATAACGTGTTTCCCCACCCGCAAAAACTCATCAATCAAAGCATCAAGTCCATTTAGATAGCGAGAAAGAGGGTTTGCGACGTCCTCTCCACTATCATTTTTAAACCCTTTTAACGAGGGCGCAAGCGGGTAATGATTTTTCATTTCACCGTAAAGGTAAAATGTGTGCCGGTAATGGATAATGACAGTCTCTATCTGTGTAGATTTAATGATGTATTGCGTGGCTAACGGGAACCAATCCCTACAGCTTTTATCCCAGTGGTAAAAGTCACCAATTACAGGGCAGCCACTATGTGTTACTTGCTGAATGCCAGCGTTTGGAAGTGTCTTAGCAAGAGCTTGAGAAATCTCTACGCCGTGACTGTCACCAAGTACGGCGATAGTGGCTTCACGTGGGCTATTTAGCAAACAAGAGCTTTCGCCAGGGGCGATGTCGTTGTCCTTTCTCGCAAGGCAAGGGCGCTCTTTTTGAGTGGGTATTGCGGTGATATTAGCCTGCAAATACCGAGAAGGAACGCCATCTTTAACGTAGAAAAACAAACCTAGAGCTGCGAGAAGAAATGCGCCAGTGCCGGTATAAACAAAAATGGTCTTCTGTTTTATAGCTTTATTCCTAAACGGAGCTTCTACATACCGATAGGTTAAAAATGCGAGGGCCAGGCTAAGCAGGGAAGCAACAGCAAATTGAACGGGTGTAACATGGCTGGTGGACGTTATTCTTGCAAAAGCAAAAATAGGTTGATGCCAAAGATATAGAGAGTATGAGATAAGGCCAATCCACATTATAGGTTTCGCGCAAAGAAAGTATTTTGCTGTAAGAGTGGAAGAGTGCGTAAACCCTAATATCAGTAAGGTTCCAGCAACTGGGATCAAGGCGCTGGAATTTGGAAAGGATGATGTTGCTTCGAAGTTGGTTATGGCGTAGATAATAAGGCCAACACCCAAAGCAGAGAGAATCTCATCTACTTTTTTGTGTCGTGGGATCACATGGCAAACGTGAGCCAATAAAGCACCAGATAACATTTCCCACGCGCGGGTGGGAAGTGAGTAGAATCCCATAGAGACTTCGTTTATCGACATGAAAAAGAGCATCGAAGCGAAGGATGCCAGTAGGAGCAACCCTGTGATAACGGCGCTAGACATGACGCCAAAACGATAGAAAATGACCGATAATATCAAAGGGTATATTACATAAAATTGCTCTTCTACAGACAAGCTCCACATATGAAGGAGTGGTAACTCTTCCGCATGAATAGAAAAGTAATTGAGTGTTAATTGAAAATACGTGTTTGCCGATATTGCGAGGGTGGCAAAGAGGCTTTTTCCGTATAAGAGAAGCTCATGAGGGGGCATTACAATAAATGCAAATAGTGAAGTTATCGCAAGAACTGTGAGTAACGCGGGAAGCAGGCGTCGAGCTCTTCGCTCATAGAATGCAATCGTACTATACGCTTTAGACTCGTGCTCTTTGAGTAGTATTCCTGTAATGAGAAATCCACTGATGACGAAAAAGACATCGACACCAATAAATCCACCCGAAAAACCCGGGAAGCCAGCGTGAAAGAAAATGACGGGTATTACCGCTAATGCTCTGAGCCCGTCAATTTCAGGGCGGTACTGTATTGGGCGCATCCTTTTGCCTTATTTTAAACGTCCGTGTTTGTATATTAAGTATAAGGCATGTTAGGGGTGAAGGGAAAGTCTCAAACCCCATTTAGGTCGAAGTTGAGGGGAATTCTACCTTAAGTTTTGTTGATGCCAGGAGCGAGAGCGCCTTTTGTATGCAATGACTGCACGACACTTGCCCTTCTTCGATGACAAGCTGCTCTCCATCACTTTTACGACCGCACATAAAGCTCCCTTTTTCTCGTGCTTTGCCGCGAGGGCTCGGGTTCCCATTATCCAAAATGATGTCGTGGTTAAACATCATATGCACAGTATCTCTAGCGCGTGTAAAGCGGGGAGGCGGAGTATCTTTCGCTTGAGCGAGAACAACATCAATCCTTTTTTGTTTAAGCATATCAACGATGAGGGCGTGTAATCCCGCATATGCTGGAACGACGTGGTTATTGATCAGGTGTCTAGAAAGTTCAGCGCGTCGCTTTCCTCTATTGCGGCATGCTCGGTCGCAAGTACGCTGTCTTTCATTTGTTATATGCTCAGAAAGGGGCACTCTAATTGCCTGCAAGCGATTAAATGCTACATGTATATCTCTAATTTTAGGTGGAGAGGAGACAGTCGCTGCTTTCTTGATTAGCTTGCTCACATATCGAGTAAACCTGTCGTCAGCCGATGTTGTGTTAGCGTGGGCGGAAGATTCTGCGATGTCGCGTAGCAGTCGCCCTACAAACACGTTTTTATCGTAGGTGACATTAAGCATTTCTCCGACAGGGAGTTTTTGTTCGCCTCTAGGCATGAGAACAAATGACTTTTCGTGTTCAGGAGTAGCGGAAGTCTCACTATCCACACGAAGGACTAGGCTACCGCGGCCTTGAACCACATTTTTCATGATTTCTGGAGGCATGACGCCAGAGTAATCCAATAAAAAGTTTTGCATACAATTCCTTGTTTTAGGCGACCGGAAGGCCTTGTTTAAAGCCTCCCGCGTAAATAAAGGTTTATTCAATCTCTAGTACGGAGGCGGTTAACTCTCCACCTTGGGCCACGTAAAGCCCTAGCGAGTATGTGCCGGCCTCTAGCTCTTCAAATAACGGATTTAAGCAATCGTGTATGAAAGATTCAGCATCGTCTAAATTAATCCCACCGTACAGCACTGATGAGCGCTTGTTTTTTTCAAGCGTAATGTCGCCGTCAAAAAGGACGCGAGTCATTGTTTCTAAAGCGTTCAATCTATCACAGTCAGCATTAACATTTGGGTTGTCGTACTGCTTTTTGATAATCTCAATCCAACGCTCTTTATTTACCGACATTTTGTCATCAATCAAGAACGCATATTTTTCAGCAAGTTCTTGAATAAGAGCCTTAGCTTCTGGCGACGCTATGAAGTTTGTTTCAATGGTACCTGCATTGCGAGTGAATAACGCTTGAGATGGAAAAACTGGCTGTGACATAAAATTAAATTCCTGTGTGAGTGAACCTATATACTAATCAAAATGATTCTGTAAGTAAAGCCTTTTATGCACTGCTACGAATAATATTTTAGGCCAAGTGTATAAATCATGCCTCCGACATGGGGGCGCTAAAGAGGTTAGCGGGGGCGTTTTAAATATACCTCCCCCCCCTTTTACGGCCTTATAGTGTGAGCGCGAGTTGACTTTCGGAGCCATTGGCTTGCGCCGCTATGACATTAGCCTCGACATTCTTATACGTGGCTACCCAATCGTTAAAACAAGCGGCCCCAAACACCTTTTTCATATTGGCTTTAAGCCAGTAATTCTTTTTTGCTAAAGCCACTACACCATGGACGACAAGATCACCGTCGTGCATTTCAAAGCAGGTGTCAAAGTCACGCTCTCCAATACCGTGCTCGTCAAATAGCTGGTAAGAATTAAGTTCATCTTTTAGCTGGTGGATAAGCACGGTAGCGATGAAATCAATCCGGTGCTTTCGCCCCTTATCGTCAGCTAGCCCAATCTTACTCTTTAGCCTTTTAAGTTTCGAGATAGCTTTGCTAGTATTAGATTGAGCTTTACTTTCAGCGTCTTTCATCTGGAAATATTTTCTATCACAAATGAGCACGTCGGAAACGATAAAATGCTTAAGCCCGGTACGCTCGACACTTTGACCATGCTCTTTTTCACAGGCGTCACAAAAGAATGATTGTGCCATGCCAAAGTCATTTCTACCTGCTTTACTGCTACGCATAAAGCCATGTTTTCTATTGCCAGCCATGAGGTTACCTCTTTATTATCATTGACGGCCAAGCGCCGTATAAGAACGATTAACCGTCTTTTGGGAGTTAAAGGCTCAAACTGTAATCGCGAGCCGCAAGGAGCTTTAGTGTTTTTAGCATTGACTCTGCGTCAGCGTGAAGCCCCGCTGCACGCAAACGTCGAACAGTATCCATATTAAACCCATTAACATGTTCAATTAGGGCGTTTTCTATTTCGCCAGTATCGGATTCGTTATCAGGTGCCGGTTTACCTAGTGCCATTTCAAATTCAAACTTTGCGTCGATTGATGACTCTTCCTCGTGGGGCGCATCAGATGACATTGGCCAATACGTTGAAACAGCTTCTTGAAGATCGCCTAACATAGACGGGTCGTCGCAGGCGGCTTTAGCGCATGAAAGGATGTCGCCTAAGGCATGAGTAGGAAACTCAAAGATATGGTGCTTTTGGTTCCCATTGGCTACCTCAACCATGACAGACAAAGGAATAGATGCGCCAATAGGCAGGATTACGGTATCTCTCATGACCTGCCCAGGACTGAGAAAGAACGTATTGATGTCATCACTACCAATCGCCTTTGATAGCTGGCTCTGATTATTACTATCGTGAACGGCGAGGCCATTTTGCATCGCTTCTAGGCTTTGCTTTTCTGTCATGCCTACCGACATAAACGAAAAATTACGAGTTTCTAGCTGGGAAATATACATAAGTATTCCTTTAATTACCTTGGCACTGAAGCCTGGCGAAAATTAATTTAGTTCGTCAAGGCTAAAGTGTGCAGCCCATTCTCGAAAACCTTGCAACTGAGAACGTTTCTTAAGTGCTTCATTTGAGTAATCACACAAACTGATGAACGCTTCCTGAATAGCGTCACCTTCCGCTTTTCCAAAATTCTCATACAAGCCTGACTTCTTCGCACGCTTTACCAGTGTCTCTTTAGCTCGGCTTATAGCGGTTTGAATCTTGGCTGCCGACGTTAT
>CENT01096317.1_pt1 | contig 28602 bp, 22 predicted proteins | sample 530141 | NCBI WGS metagenome assembly CENT01 (sample SAMEA2591074, study PRJEB7988) | marine metagenome | isolation source: saline water (ENVO:00002010), including | reverse complement strand
ACCCCTCAAAGAAAAATGCCAGTCAGCTTAACTGACTGGCATTAGGCCGAAGCCGGTTTTTTTAAATAAATCAGAAACTAATGATTTAATTAAGCGCCAAGAATTTCGTTAAACGTCGCACTTGGGCGCATTGCTGCGGCCGTTTTAGCTTCGTCAGGCAGGTAGTAACCACCGATATCCTGTGGCTTGCCTTCGGTTTCGTTGATTTCTTCAATGATTTTATCAACGTTTGCCGCCAGCTTATCGTAGATAGGCCCAAACTGAGCAGCCAGTTCGGCATTTTCAGTTTGCTTGGCCAACTCTTCTGCCCAGTACATGGCCAGATACACGTGGCTACCACGGTTGTCCAGTTGACCCACTTTACGTAAAGGCGACTTGCCATTATTCAGCAGTGCTTCTGTGGCTTTATCTAATGCAACGGCCAGTTGCTTGGCTTTTGCATTACCGTGCTTAATCGCCACATCTTCAAGCGAAACCGCCAGCGCCAGGAATTCACCCAGTGAATCCCAACGTAAGTGACCTTCTTCAACAAACTGTTGAATGTGCTTCGGTGCAGAGCCACCAGCGCCTGTTTCGTACAGGCCACCACCGGCCATCAGCGGCACGATTGACAGCATTTTCGCACTGGTACCCAGTTCAAGAATTGGGAACAGGTCGGTCAGGTAGTCACGCAGTACGTTACCGGTAACCGAAATAGTGTCCAGGCCACGAATCGCGCGTTCCATTGAGTAACGGATAGCACGAACCGGTGACATGATTGAAATATCCAGGCCGTCTGTGTCGTGATCCTGCAGGTACTTCTCTACTTTCTTGATCAGCTGTGCATCGTGTGCGCGCTCATCATCCAGCCAGAATACTGCCGGCATGCCAGATTGACGGGCACGGGTAACAGCCAGTTTTACCCAATCCTGAATCGGTGCGTCTTTGGCCTGACACATGCGCCAGATATCGCCTTCTTCCACTTCATGCTCAATTAGTACGTTGCCGTCCTGATCAACAACCTGAACGGTACCGTCAGCTTCCATTTCGAAAGTCTTGTCGTGTGAACCGTACTCTTCGGCTTTCTGCGCCATCAGGCCAACGTTAGGTACTGTACCCATAGTAGTTGGGTCGAAGGCACCGTGAGTCTTACAGAAGTTGATTACTTCCTGATAGATAGTCGCATAGGTACTTTCCGGGATAACCGCTTTAGTATCGTGTGGCTTTCCATCCGGCCCCCACATCTGACCAGAGTTACGGATCATCGCTGGCATAGAAGCATCTACGATTACGTCGCTCGGTACGTGCAGGTTAGAAATACCTTTGTCTGAGTTTACCATCGCCAGTGGTGGGCGATCGGCATAGCACTTGTTAATGTCGCGCTCAATCTCAGAACGCTGAGACTCAGGTAAAGTTGAAATCTTGTCGTAAACGCTGCCCAGACCGTTGTTTGGATTAACGCCCAGCTCGTCAAACAATTCACCGTACTTTTCGAACAGCTCTTTGTAGAAGACTTTAACGCAGTGACCAAATACGATGGGGTGAGACACCTTCATCATCGTCGCTTTTACGTGCAGAGAGAACAGAATACCCGTGTTCTTAGCATCTTCGATTTGCTCTTCGAAGAACTGACACAGCGCCTTTTTGCTCATGTACATGCCATCGATAACTTCACCAGCCAGCAGGTCAACTTTTGGCTTCAGGGTCTTCTTGCTACCGTCTTTGCCGGTAAACTCAATGCTTACATGGCCTTCTTTTTCAACGGTTACTGATTTTTCACCTGAATAGAAATCACCGCCGCGCATGTGCGCTACGTGAGTTTGTGAAGCCTGGCTCCATTCACCCATGCTGTGCGGGAATTTTTTCGCGTAATTCTTAACTGCAGTGGGTGCACGACGGTCTGAGTTACCTTCACGCAGAACCGGGTTTACTGCAGAACCCAATACTTTTCCGTAGCGTTCGCGAACGTCTTTTTCTTCGTCAGTTTTTGGATCTTCAGGGAATTGCGGAACGTTGAAGCCCAGTGCGTTCAGCTCTTTAATCGCCGCGCGCAGCTGCGGGATAGAGGCACTGATGTTCGGCAGTTTGATAATATTCGCTTCTGGATCCTGCGTCATTCCGCCTAATTCGTTCAGGGCATCAACCACTTTTTGGTCGTCAGTCAGATAATCAGGGAAATGGGCCAGAACACGTGCGGCTAGAGAGATATCACTTACTTCAACATCGATATCAGCTTCGGCGGCAAAGCGACGAATAATGGGTAACAACGAGTAGGTGGCCAACATTGGCGCTTCATCGGTTTTGGTATAAATAATTGTAGACTTACGGTTGGTCATTATGTACCTCAATAGTTGCAGTAGCTGGCTGCGTTTTTTCCATTCAACAAATTCCAGCCGCTTATTTCAGACTATTACGTTCTGACAAGAGACCGGATCTCGTGATTTTCCTAAGTACCTACATGTGTCAACCTGAAGGGAGTATCGATTCACGCACGCAAAAAACTCAGCATCCACTTTACTGAGTATTTAATTCACTAATTTTACAGGTTGACGCTGGCCATGTAATGCACATGAATCATAAGGTCTTTAGTATAGGGTCAAGCGAACCAGTTACAAGTCATACCTTTGTCTTAATTACGAAAAAATGGTTAATAAATTAGTTTTCATGGGTAATTATTCAACAAGGCGTACAAAAATTCATCACCAGCAGGTTCCCGGTGTGCTTAAACAACAACTTTGATAAACTGTTTACTCAAATCACACCGGCCAGCAATCGTTGCATGACTTCAACCGTAATTCTGTTCAATAAACCCTATATGGTGCTTTCGCAGTTCACCGATGCTGAAGGCCGTGAAACCCTGAAAGATTATATTCAGGTTCCCGATGTCTACGCAGCAGGACGGCTCGACCGTGACTCAGAGGGATTACTGGTACTTACCGACAATGGCGCGTTGCAGCATAAACTCGCCCATCCAAAAGCCAAAACCAGCAAAACTTACTGGGTTCAGGTGGAAGGCGAAGTATCCAATGAAGCCATTGAAGCCTTACGCACTGGAGTGGAATTAAAAGATGGCCTGACCCAGCCTGCCAAAGTACAGCGTATGGCAGAGCCAGCGGTATGGCCTCGCAATCCGCCTATTCGGCAACGGGCAAATATTCCAACCACCTGGTTGTCCATCACAATCAGCGAAGGCCGTAACCGCCAGGTACGCCGTATGACCGCCGATGTGGGAAACCCTACCCTGCGACTTATCCGCTACCGGGTAGGCAACTGGACGCTGGATGGCATCGCCAATGGTGAATACGTCAACCTGCCTGGCCCGCCAATGAAACCGGTCGGTAAGGCAAATAAACGCCCTGCCCGACGGAGCCGGCCCAAACAACGGCAAAAAACACGTTGAGCGCCGCAAAAAGGCGCTTTTAAAGGTGCCAAAAGTTGCATTTTCTGGTAAACTCCGCGCCCCGTAAATAACATGAGAGTGCACAGTAAAATAATGTCTCAGCTTGCCACTTCGGCCCCCAATAAACAAAAAGTCATCGTCGGTATGTCCGGTGGTGTGGATTCTTCTGTTTCTGCTTATTTGCTCCAGCAACAAGGCTACGAAGTTGAAGGCCTGTTTATGAAAAACTGGGAAGAAGACGACAACGACGAATACTGTGCCGCGGCTGAAGATCTGGCCGATGCCCAGGCAGTTGCCGATAAGCTGGGTATTTACCTGCACACCATTAATTTTGCTGCCGAGTACTGGGACAACGTGTTTGAGTATTTTCTGGCAGAATACAAAGCCGGTCGCACGCCGAACCCGGATATCATGTGTAACAAGGAAATTAAATTTAAGGCTTTCCTTGAATACGCTGCCGAAGACTTAGGTGCCGACTTTATCGCCACCGGCCATTATGTGCGCCGCCGTGAAGTTGACGGCCACTGGCAGATGCTGCGCGGTCTGGACAACAACAAAGACCAAAGCTATTTTCTCTACACTCTGGGTGAAGAGCACGTGGCTAAAACGCTGTTTCCGGTGGGTGACATCGAGAAACCACAGGTTCGGGAAATCGCCGAGCAACAAGGCCTGGTTACCGCCGGTAAAAAAGACAGTACCGGCATTTGTTTTATCGGCGAACGTAAGTTTAAGGACTTCTTAAGTCAGTACCTTCCGGCCCAGCCTGGTATCATCGAAACCGCCGAAGGCGTGGAAATTGGTCAGCATGAAGGCCTGATGTATCACACGCTGGGGCAGCGTAAAGGCTTGCACATTGGTGGCCTTGCCGAGTACGGCGACGATCCCTGGTATGTGGTCGACAAAGACGTTGAGCGCAACGTGCTTATCGTTGGACAGGGTGCCAACCACCCGCGCCTTTATTCTGACGGTCTGATTGCAAAGCAATTGCATTGGGTTAACCGAACAGTGCCAACCGAGCCATTTCGCGCCGCCGTGAAGACCCGTTACCGCCAGCAGGATATTCCTTGTCTGGTTACGCCCATTGGCGACGATCAGGTAAAGGTGACCTTCGACGAACCGCAAAAAGCAGTTACGCCCGGTCAGTCAGCGGTGTTTTATCTGGATGAAGTCTGCCTGGGTGGCGGCATTATTGAGAGTTATTTACGCTAATGTTGGATACAGCCATCGAAAAACAACTGGGTCTGGCGGGTGTTTGTCAGGCCGCGCGACTGGTGCAATCGATTGCCCGAACTGGTGAAGCCGATAAGCAAGCAGTAGAAGCCAGTTTATCAAGCATTCTGGTCACCGATTCAGACACCACACAGCAGGTGTTTGGCCAGTTGGAAAATTTAAAAACCGGTTTTCAGGTTATCGTCGCGCAGTTAGGCGATCATAACTCTAAAAAAGACACCGAGATGACCCGCTATATCGCCAGTGTTCTGGGGCTCGAACGAAAACTGGCGCGCAACAGTAAAGCCATGAATGAGCTGGGCGAGCGTATTTCCCATGTGCAACGCCAGTTGGCGCATATGGATTTTGAAAGCCCGCAGATTTTATCGTCGCTGGCGAGCATTTATTCAGACGTGATCAGTCCGCTGGCACCCAAGATTCAAATTGCCGGTAATCCAAGTTGTCTGAGTCAGCCACTCAATCAACACCGGGTTCGGGCCCTATTGCTGGCAGGTGTCCGTGCCGCCGTATTGTGGCGACAGTTGGGCGGTCAGCGGCGACAGATTTTATTTAAACGTAAAGCAATTCTACGCAGTGCCCAGCAGGCACTGAGATTAATGAACTAATTGAGGAGCAAAAGGTGGAACTATCCCAATTAACGGCAATTTCTCCGGTCGATGGTCGGTATGCCTCTAAAACAGCCGAGTTACGGTCTATTTTTAGTGAATACGGCCTGCTTAAATACCGGGTTGAAGTTGAAGTAAGGTGGTTACAAAAACTGTCTAAGCTCGACGGTATCACCGAGGTCCCTGATTTCTCTCCTCAATCTCACGCGCTGCTCGACAGCATTGTGGCCGAGTTTTCAGTAGATGACGCCCGCCGTATTAAAGAGATCGAACGTACCACCAACCACGACGTAAAAGCGGTAGAGTATTTCCTCAAGGAAAAAGTCGCAGATAACAGCGAACTGAACGCTATCAGTGAGTTTATTCACTTTGCCTGTACCTCAGAAGACATCAATAATCTGTCGCATGCCCTGATGTGCACCGAAGCCCGTGATACTGTTATCCTGCCTTACTGCGATAAGTTAATCGATGCGCTGAAAGATCTGGCCCGCGAATATCGCACTATTCCAATGATGGCGCGTACCCACGGCCAACCAGCCTCACCCACAACCATGGGTAAGGAAATGGCCAACGTAGCCGTGCGCTTGCAACGTCAGCGCGACCAAATCGCGGCGGTAAGTCTGCTGGGTAAAATAAACGGTGCGGTAGGTAACTACAATGCCCACCTGTCTGCTTACCCTGAGCTGGACTGGCACACTATTTCTGAAGACTTTGTTACCAGTCTGGGCATTACCTGGAATGCCTTTACCACGCAAATCGAGCCGCATGATTACATTGCCGAGCTGTTTGATGCCATTGCACGTTTCAACACTATCCTGCTGGACTTCGATCGTGACGTCTGGGGTTACATTGCGCTGGGTCACTTTAAGCAAAAAACGGTTGCCGGCGAAATTGGCTCCTCTACCATGCCGCATAAAGTTAATCCTATCGACTTTGAAAACTCGGAAGGTAACCTGGGCATCGCTAATGCGATTTTCGATCACCTGGCTGCCAAACTGCCAGTATCACGCTGGCAGCGTGACCTGACCGACTCAACGGTACTGCGCAATTTGGGTGTTGGCGTTGGCTATGCAGTTATCGCTTATCAGGCAACGCTTAAAGGTATCAGCAAGCTGGAAGTTAACGAACAAAGCCTGCTCAACGAACTGGATAATAACTGGGAACTACTGGCAGAGCCTATTCAAACCGTTATGCGTCGTTACGGTATCGAAAAACCATATGAAAAGCTGAAAGAGCTGACCCGCGGTAAAAAGGTGAATGCTGAAGTCATCGCAGCGTTTATCGACAACTTAGACATGCCGGAAGAAGCCAAAGCACAGCTTAAACAGCTGTCTCCGCAAGCCTATATTGGTGATGCAATCCGTCTGGTAGATCAGTTACTGGGCGAATAGTCCTTTGCTACGCTTGGCAACTCCTACGTTAAGGAGTTGCCATGTTACCGTTAACCACTTCTCTTCCCGCTTCGCAGCGCACTGCTGAACAAATCAGGCAAACACTTAAACTTACCCTGCTGTTATTTACGGTAGCTATGCTGCTACAACTCCCGGCACTTTATTATTTTGCGCGGCCGGACTCTTTACAACGCTACAACTGGCTGGGTCATTTTCTGGCCTTACTTGCGCTGTTACTCGCTCAGCGAAAGATGAGCCTCAACTGGCTTAAACTAGCCCTGTTTATGCTTTATTACAGTTATCTCACCTGGGTATTGTTATTGTGGCCTGGGTTATCCAACACCCACTACTATTACCTGCTTGCCGTAGTGATAAGCGGATTTGTGTTTACCCGTGCAGAGCGACTGGCACAAGTCACTGTACTTACTGGCGCAGTATTCTTATTCAGCCTGTTTAGTATTCTTCACTATCAACCCCAACTGGAGTTTGGCATTGTGCGACTTACCAACGACCTCACTCTTGGTGCACTAAGTCTGGGGATTTACCGGGTACTTCGTCAGCAAACACTCAACCGCTGGCAAAGCCTACGCGGCGCACATCACTCGTCTGTAAGTACTCTGAATCAATTATTACCAAAGGATCCCGAACAGCCTGCCAGTTTCTGGCAGCCCGGAAAAACCCGGCGCTACCCTTTCGCCTGCGTGTTATTTGCCGATCTCAGTGGCTACACAACGCTTAACCAGCAATACGGCGACCGCGCTATCCTTACCGGCCTGAAGCGTCTTTATTCGCACATCGATAGTTTGTGCGACCAGTTTTCGGTAGAGAAAATCAAAACTAATGGCGACCAGTATATGGTAGTGAGCCATTTACAACCCCAAGCAGATAAGACTTGTTGTGTGCACATGTATCATTTTGCCTGTGCGTTGCACCGCACGATTGCTAACTACAGTGATAACCACCACCTTAATTGTTCGGTGCGCATTGGCATCGCTACCGGCCCTTTAACCGCCGGCATTATTGGTAAAAACCGGCCATATTTTGATCTCTGGGGCAAAACGGTCAATTTGGCCGCCTGCCTGGAGCAGAATGCAGTCAGAGGCTATATTGCCGCATGCTCCGTTACCGCGACACATCTTCCTTCCCATCTGGTAGCAGCCGAAACCAGTCTGGCAAGCAGCAAACACCCTGATACAAAAATTTACTACCAATTGAAAATCACCTGACAACTGCGGGCCGTGGGTTTTAATCCACCGCCAACCCGGGGATAATGGCGCAAATACAAAACGATAATGATAATTGTGCTTAATTTAGATATTGCTACATTTTTACAGGATTACTGGCAGAAAAAGCCCTGCGTTATTCGCCAGGCTCTGCCCGACTTCACCGATTTTATTGATGAACACGAACTGGCGGGTCTCGCCATGGAGCCAGAACTCGATAGCCGGGTTATCAGTAAACAAGCTGAGCAGTGGACTATTCAGCAAGGGCCCTTCGAAGATTATTCGGCGTGTCAGGGGCAATGGACATTACTGGTTCAGGGCGTAGACCGATTCCTTGATGAAGCCAGCGATCTTATGGACAGATTTAACTTTATCCCCAACTGGCGGGTTGACGATCTGATGATCAGCTTTGCGGTACCTGGCGCCGGAGTGGGCCCCCATGTTGATCAATACGATGTATTTTTGCTGCAAGGTAAAGGTAGCAAGCGCTGGCGGGTGGGTTCGCCCGAGGGCCTCACCAACACCCAACCGGTTAAAGGGCTGTGTCATGTGGATGACTTCACACCGGTGATTGACTGTGAGTTACAGCCTGGCGATATTCTTTATATTCCTCCAGGCTGGCCCCATGATGGCGTAACACTAAGCGATAGTCTGACTTACTCCATCGGCTTTCGTGCGCCGGATCAGGTTCAGCTTGGCAATTATCTGGCCGAACATTTACAAACCCAGCCAACCGGCATACAGCGCTATACCGACCCGTCACTGGCCCTGTCAGAATCGCCTGCAGAGGTATCGGCCAGGGAAGTCGATGCACTAAAAGAATTGTTGCACAAGGCCATCGATGATGACAACTTCAATCAAAACCTGTTAGCCATGTTAAGTGAACAAGGTATCGAGCCGGAGATCAATGAACCGCTTGATAGCCAGTCTCTGCAGGAACATCTCGAATCGGGCGCTACGCTGGTTAAATTGCCGGGCTGCCGGCCATTGTTAAACAAGCAATTCCCGGATTGTTTATTTATTAATGGTGAGATAATCAATTTTTCGCCTGAAAATTACCCGCTAATGTGCCAGCTAATGAGCCAGGCTGACGTTGATCGCGCTGATATGGCAACCGCCCCGGATAAACTGGATATTTTTTACACATTCACTACACTGGTTAATATGGGGTACTGGGAACTCTTACCTGAAAAACCGCTGTAAAGGTAGAGACAACTCACCGGGATAACTTGCTGGCGACACTGGCAACATGGGGGGAAGTATGGCGTATAAAGTCCAACAGGTTCTTTGGCAAGAGGCCTGTGATCAACTGAAAACACTTAGAAATGCAGTGTATGTGTTGGAATGGCAGCTCCCGGAAACCACCGAATTTGACGATTTAGACAGTAAAGCCGCCCACGTTTTACTGTTTTGTGAGCAGGACACCCCTATCGCCACCGGCCGCCTGACTCCAAACGGCGAGCTCGGGCGAATCGCTGTATTACCCGGCCACCGAACCCTTGCTGTTTACAAGTTATTGTTCGCAGCTCTTCTCAAACACGCCGAATCGCAAAACATTAAACAAATCCAGTTACAGTCTGAACTCGCCAGTGTTGAGTTTCATCAGGCCAAAGGGTTTAAGCCGGTTGGTAAGGTGTTTATCGAAGCCGGTATTCCCATGCAAAAGATGGTGTGTAACCGGCAAAACTTTGATATTCCGGATGTACGGCATATTCATTAATGCCGCACGGCCATGGGATGGAGTCCCCAAAGGTTGGGTATTAGTGATTAGGTAATTGAGACTAACCCCAAAGCCCCTCGTTTTCTTGCAATAGGTAGATTTTTTCCGCACGATCTGCCAGTAATTGTGCATAAGATGTCTGACTGGCATCTGCTTTATCGTTATTTTGCAGTAGATTCTCAGCTTTAATTTGCCAGCGCATCGAAAAATAACGCAGCGCCCCACGGGCATCTTCAGCGTTATCGGCAAGCGTAAAATCGGTCGGTAAATCACCGGTTATGACCCAGTACAGCTTGTTATCCATGGCTTTAATTTTCCACACCGCTACCAGCGGAGCCAGATAACGGCACTCTTCGGTCACTACGGTGTCAAAAAGCACGCCTTCCTTTGCAAGAAACTGGTTTGCTTGCTGAAAGGCTTCGCGGGCCCAGGTCTGAATTTGTTCTTCTGTTAGTTGTTCTGTCATGGTGCTTATGTTCTTTTAGTTAAACACTGCAATAACACTTGCAGCGGGTGTTTTGGTTTAAACTCATCAATACGATTAACCTGACTGCGGCAGGAATAGCCGCTGGCCATTATTTGTTGCGGTTGATAGCGTGCTACCGCCTGTTGCCAGCTCATTTCATAAATACCCAGCGAGTTGGCTTTATTGACCGCTTCATGGCCGTAATTGCCGGCCATGCCGCAACAACCCACTTTCACGATATCAGTTTTCTGCCCGACCCTCGCGAAGAGATCCTGCCAGATTTGTTCGGTTTTCGGTAACGCGGTCTTCTCGGTGCAGTGGGCAAACAATGCCATCACCGGTGCTTCAGATGTGGCATCACCACTCTGCCAGATTGACTCTGGGAGGCTTGCCAGCCATTCATGGACAGTATGCACAACAAAGTCGCCGCGCGCGGCACCAATTGCTTTGTACTCATCCCGATAACACAGTACCAGTGGCGTATCGACCCCAACCATTGGCATATTCAAAGCCGCCACCTGGTTTAAAAAGGCTGCGGTATCCGTTGCGGTGCGGGCAAATTTTTCCAGAAAACCGGTTACGTGCAGGGTTTTGCCATTGGGCTTAAATGGCAGCAATACCGGCGTTTTTCCAAGCGCTTTGATCAGGCGACCAAAGTCGGTGACCACCTCTGCATCATAATAACTGGTGAAAGGATCCTGCACGATTAACACGTAATTTTCGCGCTGTTCGGCATCGAGCTGCTCCAGTTCGGCCAGATCAAATGGTTGCATTATCTCTGCTGACTGTTCGGACAGTGTAGGAACCGACAGTGGCGGTGCATCCACATAACCGGCTACCTTTTCAAGCAGCGATTTTGCCACACCGTTATTCATCAGGGCATTACTAACCCTGGGCAATTTGGCCATCAGTGGGGTAAGCGATTCTACATTGGCCACCAAATGATGTTTGAGTGGCCGCAGATAACGCTGATAGTAAACATTTAAAAACCGGGCTCTGAATTCTGGTACATCTACTTTAACCGGGCACTGACTGCTGCAGGACTTGCACGCCAGACAACCATTCATGGCTTCCAGCACCTCGTGGGAAAAATCTTCGCTATCAGCCCGGGAGTTTTGCCAACGTGTCAGCCAGCTACTTTTATACTGACCATTCATCAATGCCTGATGATCGACACCCTGGTTAGCCAGCAAACGCAGCCATTCACGAATTAAACCGGCCCGGCCCTTAGGGCTATGACGGCGGTCGCGGGTGATCTTGCTTGAAGGACACATAGGCGAGGTCGTGTCGTAATTAAAACACAGGCCGTTACCGTTACAGTCCATAGCGGGCTTAAAGGTTTCTTTAAATGCCACGGGGATGGTGCGGTCGAGGGTCGCCCGTTTCGGATCGCTTACCTTCACCAGCTCATCATCACTGTCGATTGGCGTACAGATTTTTCCCGGGTTCATTTTATTGCCCGGATCAAAAGCGCCCTTTATGCGACGCAGTTCGGCAAATAATGACTCGCCGAAAAACGCCGGGCCATACTCACTGCGGAAGCCCTTGCCGTGTTCGCCCCACATAAGACCACCGTATTTAGCCACCAGAGCAACCACTTCATCGGAGATCTGATGCATCAGCTTTTCCTGCTCCACATCGCACAAGTCGAGTGCCGGGCGAACGTGCAATACGCCGGCATCCACATGGCCAAACATGCCGTACTGGAGGCCGTGACCGTCAAGTAACGCACGGAACTCCATAATAAAGTCAGCGAGGTTCTCAGGCGGTACGCCGGTATCTTCGGCAAAGGCGATCGGTTTTTGGCTACCTTTAGTATTACCCAGCAGTCCCACCGACTTTTTGCGCATCGCGTAAATTTTATTGATATCCGCTTTGTCAAAGGTGAGCTGATAACCAATCACGCCATATTCACCTTTTTCAGCCGACGCCGTAAGTTCTTCCTCTAATCGGGCAATGCGTTTTTTAATTTCATCCAGGTCATTACTGTTGTACTCCACCATATTCAGGCCAAGCATTTCCTTACCCGGAACATCTTCAATCAGATTAGAAATGGAATGCCAGATAATATCAGTGCGGGCCAGATTGAGTACTTTACTGTCGACGGTTTCCACCGACGTCGCTTGCGCAGCAATCATGCGCGGCGCATGGCGTAGGGCAGACTCAAATGAATCGTATTTAATGTTTACCAACGCCGTATGCTTTGGAATTTTGGTCAGCGATAATTTGGCTTCGGCAACAAACACCAAGGATCCTTCAGAACCGGTGATCAGGCGGCTGACGTCAATTAACTGCTTTTCTTCATCAAACGCATGCTCTAAATCGTAGCCGGTTAAAAAGCGGTTCATACGCGGGAATTTAGCCAGAATGTCTTCTCGCTTACCGCAGCAGGTATTTAGCACCTGACGCAGAATACGTCCGTAGGTATCGCTGCGGGTAGCTTGCTGTTCAGCTTCGGCAACCGATAATGGCTGGGTTTGCAGTATTTCACCATTAGCCAATACCGATGTTAAACCTAAAACGTGATCGCTGGTTTTACCGTATACCAGGGAACCTTGCCCTGATGCATCCGTGCTTATCATACCGCCCAGTGTGGCTCGGTTACTGGTAGATAAATCCGGCGAAAAGAAAAAACCATAAGGGCGTAAGGCGTCGTTTAGCGCGTCTTTAACCACCCCGGACTGAACTTTTACCCAGCCTTCTTCAGGATTGATCTCCAGTACTTTGTTCATGTGCCGGGACATGTCCACAACAATTCCATCGGTCAGGCTTTGGCCGTTAGTGCCGGTACCGCCGCCCCGGGCACTGAATTTTACCTGCGGATGCTGGTTAGCCAGCTCACCAATGATCTGTAAATCGTTAATGCCTTTGGGATGAATTACGGCTTGCGGTAACTTCTGATATACCGAGTTATCTGTTGCCACTGCCAGGCGGCTGCCATAACTGTATTCAATGTCGCCGGAAAAAGAGGATTTCTCCAGGCGTTGAAGGTAGGTTCTGTAATCATCAGAAACGGTCGATTCAACTGGTACAACAGGTAAATTCAAAGCTACGCTCTCACTGGTGAATAGGCGGCTAAGTATACCTAGGCTAACGCAGGGTCTCCACCGTTACAGGTTGATTTTTTATCACCTTTTATTTGGCGATATCACCTAACCGCTTGCAAATGAATTTAACCAATTATAATGTCAGGCTATAATGAAGAAAATTTAAGCAGGATTTCATTCATGGCATTTTCATCGAACCTCAACACTTTAGATCGTTCTATTCGAGGCGTTATTGGTATTTGCGTAACCGCCTTCGCGTTGTTTAATGGTGATATGATTGGTGATGTGTTTATTGAGGTCTTGTTGGGGATTTTCGGAATACTTAATCTCATTTCCCTGTTTTCGGGCTGGTGTCCGGTTTACCACCTGGCAGGCATTGACACTCGCAAACACTGAATAACACCGCGGCACCTATGCAGCAAATTGCCAAAATAAAACAGGACAAGTCAATTAGGCCCAGGCTTATCTGGGCGTGTTTGTCTGTAGCTTTGCTGGTGTCAGCCATTTATGTCACGGTGTCTTACCGGCTGACAGCCGATATCACCGTTCGCTCAGAATTAAAGGCGATGGGCCACATCACCAGTTTAGTCAGTAACGAACTTAGTCAGGTAAAAGACACCGATGAGGTAGACAGCACCTTAAATGAGATTCTACTCTCGGCGGTCAACAATCCTGCCTTTATTACCGTAACCACCCCAGCACAACAGTGGCACAAAAACCTACTGATTTCTTCTGCTAAGCGTAGCACTCTATTGCAGTTAGTGGCCGAAGCCGAAGACAATGCCGAACCCATCGAGGTAGATGGCAACACGTTCCTGTGGCAACAGCATAAGATTGGTCAGTATCAGATAACCTTTGTACAGCAAACTCAGGCGCTGGACATCACCCTGGAATTTGTAGCCAAACGACTGCTGGTTACCTCCATCATCGTATTCTGGATAGCGGTCTGGCTGGCACTTACCCTTGCCTCTTTAATCGCCAGGCGGGCAGAACAGGTTAATGAGTCGCTGGCGTATATTGCCACACATGACTCACTCACCGGACTGCCGAACCGCCTGTACCTGATTGAACTGCTCGAAAACTCACTGGGACCGGCAACCCACGATGCCGACACGCCGGTTGACGAAGGCTGCTTGTTGATTATCGACCTCGACCGCTTTAAAGAGGTTAACGATTCATTTGGTTACGCCGCTGGGGATACTTTACTAAAAGAAATTGCCCGGCGCGTGAGCAAGTTAATCAGGGCACCGGCCGAACTCATCCGCACCGGCGGCGATGAGTTTTTTATCTGGGCCCCCGACTTCACTATTGAACAAGCTAAAACACTGTCTTTAGAGATCGTCAATTCCTGTAATTATCCAACTCTCATTAACGGGCTTACCGTTAATAGTGGCGCCAGCATAGGCATATCTCATTACCCCAGTCAGGCCGATGACACCGCCGGGTTGATTGTGTGCGCCGATACCGCAATGCATAAAGCCAAGGCCATGCGCAGCGGATGGCAGGTGTATGACAACAAGAAAATCGCCGACTACAAAGACATACTGCAATTACGCGCTGAACTCAGTGACGCCCTCGCCCAACAACAAATTATTTTGTATTACCAACCCAAGGTAGACTTAGCTACCGGCGAAGTCACCGGTGCCGAAGCACTCTGCCGCTGGCAGCATCCGCGGCTGGGATTACTTGGTCCGGGCGAATTTATCGACCTGATTGAACACTCCGGAAAGGTACAGGAGTTTGGACGTTACATTATTGCCAGCGCAGCGGCTCAGGCTGTGCAGTGGTATTCAGATGGTCTGCTAGTGCCTATCGCCATTAATCTCTCGCCCTATAACCTGCTGGACCCGGGGCTGGCGGATTTTATAGGGGAAACGCTTAACCGCTATCAGATCCCGCCACAGTTTATTGAAATAGAACTTACGGAAAACGAAACCTGCATAAACATTGACTATATCCAGTCTGCTCTGGCTCAAATTCGCGAGTTAGGCGTTAGCCTGGCGATCGATGATTTTGGTACCGGCATGAGCTCGCTGGCGTATTTGTCAGAGCTACGGGTAAACGTGTTAAAAATAGACCGGGCGTTTATCTGTGACCTGACCACTAACCAGGGGCATCGGGCTATTATTGCCGCTGCCGTCACACTCTCACAGTCATTCGGCTGCGATATGGTGGCTGAAGGGGTAGAAACCCAGGAACAGGCGCGTCTGCTTTACGAGATGGGCTGTCGGGCCGCCCAGGGCTTTCTGTTTGCCCGCCCGATGCCAGCAGAGGCCTTTCACACCTTGCTAACGCAGCAAAAGCCACAGTTTACCGATAAGTTTTAAGCCTCAACGGGAACCCGATATATTTTATTACATTTATGATTTGGTACTCTTTGCATAACTGACTAAAATAGCCGCCATACATTAACCACTTTGCATCCAGAAACATGAAAAAGACCATCCGATTAAGCCTTGGTGCCATACTGTTCCTGACCGGGATTGTGCTTACCCTGCTGCCAGGTTCTATTCTGCTGGTGATTGGTGGGTTAATGCTGCTCAGCTATGACTGGCCAAGAGCCCGTTCGTGGTTGCGCTTTTTTCAGAATCAGATGGCCCGCTCTGCCCGCCGTCTGGACCAGTTATTACTTAACCGCAAACTCAGCAGATCACGTATCAGATAACTACCCTCTGAGGATCCCGGCCAACTATGATTAGCCCTATCCCCCCGACACAAACACGCTAACACATGAAATCTCTAGCCGAATAATTTGTCAGGTCAGTTATTGCCGTACAAAACGGAGAATGTGTCCTTTAAAAACGGTGTCCAGATAAATCGTATTATCAGGTTTAATTAACGACGATTGGTAACCCAGTCCCATTAGCTTTTTGACGAGCTTATTTTTCCTTCCCCGACCTGGATCAACAAGGATAACTTCACACTGTGGTTTCGCGTGCGCATGAATAAAATCTGACAGTAGCGCTATATGCTCATCTTCGTACAAGAGATCACTACCAATGATTAAATCAAAGAGCCCTAAACCATCGTTATCATCTGCCCATCCCGTCCGCTCAAACGGAATTGGGGAGTCACCATTGAGGCTGGCGTTTCGCTTTAAAAAGAGTTCAGCTTCAGGATGATAATCCGTGGCAGTAATATCAGCATGTTGTTTGTTCAGGAGCAAACTGCTCAAAGCCATGCCGCAACCCACCTCTAAAATGCGCCTGGAGCCAATTTTGATGGATTGCATATGGTGAGCCAATACTAAGGCAGACGGCCAGATGACACCGAATATAGGCCAGGTAGCAGAGGATATTCCCAACTCACTGGCTACACTTTCGGGATCATAAAACTCTTGTTTATCCCGCAAAGTGCAAAGGTGAATATCGGTTTTCCCAAACTCAATGGTTTGGTAGCGTAAACGCAGATTTGTCATTTGGCTATCTCAATGATTGAGCGCTCAGCCAGCTATCGGAGATAAATGACAAAACGAAGAGGCCTTAGAGTATAGCGATCCCCAAAAATAGCAATGAATATAATTCAAATGCAGGAAGTAGAGGCACGTTTCCCAACGGCCGCTCTCTCATCCACCCGGTCAGCATCACCTGCAGTGGAACAGTGCCTGGCACAGGCACAAAAAAGCCAGCTTGCGCTGGCTTTTTTTATACACGCGCTGGTTATCCTAGTTTTTCCGCCAGGTATAACCAGGTTTCAACAACCGTATCCGGGTTAAGAGATACTGAGTCAATGCCCTGCTCTACCAGCCACGCTGCGAAGTCTTCGTGATCTGACGGTCCCTGACCGCAGATACCCACGTACTTGCCACGTTTTTTGGCCGCCTGAATCGCCATAGAAAGCAGTGCTTTAACTGCATCATTGCGTTCTTCAAACAAATGAGCAATCAGGCCTGAGTCACGGTCCAGACCGAGGGTAAGCTGCGTCATATCGTTAGAGCCAATGGAGAAACCATCGAAGATGTCGAGGAACTGATCAGCCAGTAACGCGTTAGACGGCAGTTCGCACATCATAATTACACGCAGGCCATTTTCGCCTTGCTTAAGCCCTTGCTCGGCCAGTAGTTCGATAACCTGACGACCTTCTTCCACGGTGCGTACGAATGGGATCATGATCTCAACATTGGTTAAGCCCATCACATTGCGAACACGCTTAATGGCTTCGCACTCCAGTGCGAAACAATCGCGGAAGTCTTCCGATACATAGCGGCTGGCACCACGGAAACCCAACATTGGGTTTTCTTCGTCCGGCTCGTACTGATAACCGCCCACCAGGTTGAAGTATTCGTTAGACTTAAAGTCAGACATCCGCACAATCACCTTTTCTGGCGAGAATGCCGCACCAATAGTGGAAATACCTTCTACCAGCTTCTGAATGTAAAACTCTTTAGGCGACTCGTAACCGGCAATCATATCGCTGATTTCTTCTTTCAGCTCTTCTGGCTGGGTATCGAAGTTCAGCAGTGCTTTAGGATGCACGCCAATCATGCGGTTAATAATGAATTCCAGACGCGCCAGACCAACCCCTTTGTGAGGAAGACGCGCAAAATCGAACGCGCGATCCGGGTTACCCACGTTCATCATTACCTTGGTAGGTGATTCCGGCATGGAGTCAATCTGTGACGTGGTCACATCAAACTCCAGTTCCTGGTTGTAGATATAACCCGTATCACCTTCTGCACAGGAAACAGTAATGGCGTCGCCGGTTTTAATGCTGTCTGTGGCGTTACCACAACCTACCACTGCAGGAATACCCAGCTCGCGGGCAATAATGGCCGCGTGGCAGGTACGGCCACCGCGATTGGTGACAATCGCCGAGGCTTTCTTCATGATCGGTTCCCAGTCCGGGTCAGTCATGTCGGTAACCAGCACATCACCTGCCTGAATCTTGTCCATCTCATCAATGGAGCCGAGCACTTTGGCTTTACCTGCACCAATCTTGTGACCAATTGCACGACCTTCACACACAATACCCGCTGAGCCTTTAAGCTGGAAGCGTTCGATAGATTGTGCGTCTTCACGACTGCGCACGGTTTCAGGGCGGGCCTGAACGATGTACAGTTGGCCATCGGCGCCATCTTTGGCCCATTCAATGTCCATTGGACGGTCGTAATGTTGTTCGATAATTTGCGCTTGTTTCGCCAGAGCCATCACTTCATCATCGGTTAATGAAAAGGTTTTGCTGTCGGCCGGGTCGATATCAACGATGGTAACCTGGTTACCGTGACTCTGATCTTCAGAGTAAATCATCTTGGTTAATTTGCTGCCCAGGTTACGGCGCACAATGGCTGGCTTGCCGCTGTCCAGGGTAGGTTTGTGAACGTAAAATTCGTCGGGATTAACGGCACCTTGCACTACCATTTCGCCCAGACCAAATGAGCTGGTGATAAATACCACGTCTTCGAAACCTGATTCGGTATCGATGGTAAACATAACACCAGACGAAGAGATATCACTGCGCACCATACGCTGCACGCCGGCAGACAATGCAACGCCTTTGTGGTCGTAACCCTGGTGAACGCGGTAAGAGATAGCGCGGTCATTAAACAGCGAGGCAAACACGTGCTTAACCGCCACGATAACCGCATCGTAACCTTTCACATTAAGAAAGGTTTCCTGCTGACCTGCAAAAGAGGCATCGGGCATATCTTCTGCTGTGGCTGAAGAGCGTACCGCAAATGACGCTTCGTCACCGGCGTCACCCTGCAGGGTAACAAACGCAGTGCGGATTTCTTCTTCGAGTTTGCCCTGGAAAGGGGTATCGATAATCCACTGCCGAATATTTTTGCCTGCTTCGGCCAATGCCGATACATCGTCTACATCTAACGAGTCGAGCACTTCATGAATTTTAGCTTCAAGTCCGCTTTGTTCTAAAAATTCATTAAACGCGTAAGCTGTTGTTGCAAATCCTCCAGGTACTTTTACACCCGCGTTCGCCAGGTTTGAGATCATCTCACCTAACGAGGCATTTTTACCGCCAACACGATTCACATCGTGCATGCCTAACTCTTGATACCAAAGTACGTATTCTTGCACTTTACAGCCTCCAGCTTGTCACTTTTTCTTTACGCTCACTTAAATGTGAACTTGTAGGGTAGAGGTTAAACCACCATTGAAATTAATTCAGGCTGGCTTTTCCATAGGGAAATTCTAAAATGCCGATTATAAGAAAGTAAAATTTTATTTCATTTCGTAATAAATTTACGACAAAGTTAAGGAGTTGTTGTGCGCACAGCATTTTACATTTCGGACGGTACTGCCATTACGGCAGAGGTGTTTGGCCACGCTTTATTGTCACTTTTCCCTACAGAATTCAATCACAAGACAATTCCTTTTGTTGAAACTGAAGAACAGGCTTATGCGGTAATTGAAAAAATATCTGAAAGTTTTCAAGATACCGGGGAGCGCCCGCTCGTTTTTTACACAGTGGTAAACCCAGATGTTCGGCGAGTTATCGCAAGATCCGTAGGAATTAACTACAATTTTCTCGACCAATTTGTGGCGCCGCTGGAAAAAATTATTGGTGTGCCATCCAAACCAGAAAAACATCGTACCCACAGTATTCACGAAAAAACTTACGATATTCGTATTGAGGCAGTTAACTACGCGCTGGCTAATGACGATGGATCAAATCTTAAGGATTATAAAGAAGCAGACATTATTTTGGTGGGTGTATCACGTTCCGGTAAAACACCAACCAGTCTGTATCTGGCCCTGCAATATGGCATTAAAGCGGCCAACTACCCATTTACCGAAGAAGATATGGGTGACATGCTGAAACTGCCGCCGGCCCTGCGCCAGTTTAAACAAAAGCTGTTTGGCCTGACTATTGAGGCGTCAAGGCTCAGCCAGATCCGCTCAGAACGCCGCGCGAACAGCCGCTATGCCTCTATTCAGCAGTGCCGTATGGAACTTCGTGAGGTAGAGAACTTATATCGAAAAGAGAAAATACCATTCTTAAACAGTACCAAATACTCCATCGAGGAGATCTCAGCAAAAATACTCGCTGAGACTGGCCTGCAACGACGTAAATACTAAGCGCGGAAGCGTTTAAGCAGAGGGCCAAGGTGCGCTTCAAAAGGTTGCCAGCGCCCCTGCCCTTTGCGATTAATCGGTTGGCGAACCTGTTCGGCACTGGGCGTTTTGATGAGGCGGTCGGTTTGGTGGAAGTCCAGGCAAGCCTGCTCGAAAGGCACGCCAAGGTAATCCAGCATTCGCTTAACCTGCCCGCCTAAATCATCCAGCACATCTTCGTGCTGAACACGTAATACCGCTCCGGGTAAGATTGCATCCCAGTGGCCCATAAGCTTTTCGTAAGCCTGGTAATAACGCGCCACTTCTTCCAGCCCGTAAGAAAACTCCTGTCCTTCACCAAACAGTTGCTTAAAGTTACTGAAGCAACAATCCATCGGGTCACGCCGCGCATCAATAATTTTAGCATTGGGCAAAATGCGCTTAATAAAACCGACATGCATAAAGTTATTCGGCATCTTATCGATAAAAAACGGTGCTGAGCCACGGTAATAACGGGTTTGCTCAATATACTGCTTACCCAGCCCATAGCATTGTTCAGTTGATAGCTCGGCAAGTGAATAAGGATATGGCTTGCCGCTTTCACTTAATTGCGCGCCAACTGATGAGGCCAGGCTGAGAATATTATGCAGCTCCATGGTGCCGTCAATATCAGAGTGTGACGCCAGGATTTGCTCCAGCAAGGTTGAGCCCGCACGCGGCATGCCAACAATAAAAATAGGCTCCGGTGAAGGAAAGCCGCCATGAAGATTAGCGAAGCTCTCGCCGCGACAAGCTTCAATCTGCGCAGCCATCGCCGCTTCGGTACGAGCAATATCGTAGCCGGTAGAAATAAGTTTTAAGCGATTACCTTTTTCGTAGTAGCTGAATGATTTTTCAAATTGGCCGGCATCCTCAAACCCTTTACCCAGGGCAAAACACAAATGAATACGGTCTTCAACGCCTATGGATGACTGGGCTTCAATATCTGCCATATCCTGCAGAGCCTTACCGTCAAACGTATAAGACTTCAGATTAGCGAGGCTCCAGTACGCGTCGCCAAACTGCTGATGATAATGGGCCGCTTTGAGATAAGACTCAACCGCTTGTTGTTTGTTACCGGTGGTTTTGTAGGCGTGACCTAATGCCAGCCATACGCCGGGCCGGTCTTCGTCGGCGCTCAATAATTCAGTAAACAGAGTGATGGCGTCTTCGGTGCGGTTAATCCCCAGTAGCGCATTGGCTTTGGCCATCAGAATTTGTAAGTTGTCCGGATAGATAGCCAGCTGTTCATCGCTTATTTCGACGACACGTTGGTGTTTACCGAGCTTAGCCAGCAGGCCAAGATAGGCAATCACGGCTCTGAGGTTGTCCGGATACAGTGCGACGCAGCTTTCTAGTAAAAACTCCGCATCGTGATAAACTTTCAACTGAATGCCCAGCTCTGCCAGTAATAGCATGCCTTCGGGGTGATGCTTATGTTGTTGCAAAAACTGACGGCAGACTTTTTCTGCAGTAGCCAGCTGTTTTTCATACATCAGGTCATACGCGCCCAGAATAGGTGGCGGGAGTTTCTCCAGATAAGCGATATGCTGCAAAGCTAACTGTTCTGCAGTCGTATCCTGGTGCTGTTGATAAATTTTAAGGAGTTGTTTCCAACTGTTGATCAGCGCCGGATTGTAATGGGTCGCCCGAAAAAAAGCGCTGGCGGCTTTGTCCTGCTGATTCAGGGCCAGATAATTATAAGCCTGTTCCTGATAAGCCCGGCCGTGTTCCGGCCGCAGATTTAGCAACTCGCTTAATTCCTGCAACGCCTGATTGAAGTGATTTGCCAACCGCTGTGTTACAGCTGATAAATAAAGCAGTTCAATGCGCAGCGCATCCGGTAGTTCCACCGCTTTCAAAGCGCTTATTTTTTCCATTGCCGCAGAAAGGTTGTTAGTTTGCAACGATTGCTTTATTGCCTGGAACTGGTTTGAAAAGTCTTTAATCATAACGGATGCTGTATTTTTAACTGAAGACTAAAAAGGCAGGCTTACGCCTGCCTTTTAACTCTGATTATGTATTAATATCAGCTATTAATAATAATCGAAAGAGAAACGTACACCCATTGTGCGCGGACGATTAGTCACCACCTTCGGTGTGAACTGCTGGGTATCGATGTTCAGGATAGCCGATTCATCGAACAGGTTGTCGATAAACAGCTCTACTTTCCAGCTGTCATCCGACATGCCCACCGACACATTACTGATCACGTAGCTTTCCTGTACATAACGACCACCGCGGAAGGTGCCGCCGTTGGCATCAGTATAGCCGACACCGTCATAAACAGCAGCTTCGTCTTCAATTTTAAGGCCTGAACCCGTACCGTAAATCAGCTGAGTCGCGTCTTCCATCACGTAAGCGTCCATTACCATACCGGCCAATCGGTCGCCAGTGTATGCCACTGACGCATTCACGAAGCCCTGTTGACCACCGTCCAGTTCGAAATAATAACGGGCATTGATATTGCCAGAGAACTCCGCCGAGTAAGGCAGTCTGGCGCCCACGCCAGGAGCAATACCTTCCAGCTCCGGATTAATACTGGTCAGCTCGGTGTCTAACAAACTGAATGCGGCATTTAGCACCAAATCATCGGTAGCTAACCAAGTGATATCGGCGTCCAGCCCTTTAATTTCGGCGTCACCAACGTTATCGGTGAATACCAGAAAACTGATATTAGTCGGGTCGAAACGCGAGGTTTGCAGGTCGGAGATTTCAGAATAGTAAGCGGTAGCGTTAACACGGACGATACCGTCGAGGAAATCCCCTTTCATGCCCACTTCGTAGTTATCCAGGGTATCTGTAGTTGAGTAAACCGGGATGCGGAAACCTTCAAATGCGCCGGATTGATTCGCCGCAGCATCACCGCCTAAACGGTTAGTTACCGGCGGACGGAAACCTTCTGAGTAGTTCGCGAAGAGCAGTAAGTCGTCGCTGGCTTTCCAATCCAGACCAAATTTGAAGATGGTATCATCAACGGTTAACACTCCGTCATCATCCAGCAAGCTGGTATCCAGTTGATCATTAGCTATCGCGTCAACCACGCCCTGACCATCCAGACCTAAACCTTCATATACGCTCGGGTCCGTTACACCTGAACCATAAGCCTGCAAACGACTGGTTACGTCACGGGTTGAGGTTGCACCTCGATAAATATCATCGATTTGATACCAACGGGCCCCAATACTCGCCGTTAGGGTATCGGTCAGGTCATATTCGAGTTGACCAAACACTGCAATCTGCTCAATAGTATGAGTGATGTCATTAATGAAACTGACTTCCGGTGAGAAAGGCCCACCGTCACTGTTAATGCCTTTGTTACCCGCCAGCATTTTAGCCATATCAGTGAAGTCTTCCGCCCACGGGTTAACGGTGTCGTTCAGGGTATTATCAATTTCGGTGTTGGCAATTTTAAACTGCCCAACAGACGCCACTTCCTGCTCATCATAAAACACACCAGCGGTAACTCGCCACGGCGTATCCATGGTGGTATCAAAGCGCAGCTCGTGTGTTAAACGGGTACTGGTGGTGTCTTCTTTATAATACTTAACAGGGTCAAGGCAACGAATATCGGCCGGCGTATCGGCGATGTAATGCGTACACACGTAATAGGCTGAGAATAGCCCACCATTAGTATAACCGGTATAGTCGGTCAGGGTATCGATTTCACGGTCCAGGTAGCCACCGGCATACACCACATCCAGTTTGTCGAGACTGCCATTTAAGGTCCAGGTGGTTAAACCAAACTCATCTGAGTTTTCGTCAGCCTGGAAACGCACCGCCTGATCTTCACCCACGGTAGGGTCGTAAGCGAATACGCCTTCAGTATCCAGCGTCTGTGCAGTGTGCTGAACCAGCAGGTTCCAGTCTGCGTTAATATGATAAGACAAACCGAAACGGGCGCCAGCGTAAACCGCATCGTTAAAGTCATCTTCAACGTGCTGGCCATTGCGCGGTGACACGACCGCCGCTTCATTAGGGCCAAAGCCGTTTACACTGCGACGTGCGTCCATGCCAACCGGGTTAGCTCCGGCACCGCTTAAGATACCACCGGAAATTCGGTCGATAACCACCGCACTGCCGATGTAACCACCGTTACCCGGATCGTTTTCGATGTTATCAATCCAGCCGCCCTGCTTGTCGTTATACGCAACAACGCGTAAAGCCAGGTCGTCAGTTGGGGTGATATTGATGTACGCCTCAACCGTGTTGCTCATTTCACCGCCTTTAGTGGTGGCGATGGCGGTATCAAAACCAGCCGCAAAACCAGCATGGTCTGGCTTGCGAGTGATTAAACGCACGGTACCGGCCTGTGAGCTGGCACCAAACAGGGTACCTTGTGGCCCCGGCAATACTTCGACACGCTCAACATCGGTAGCAAAGATATCCAGGTTACGACCAGCCATAGAAACTGGCATTTCGTCCTGATAGAACGCCACAGAAGGCTGCAGAGCCTGCACTGACGACAGCGTGATGCTGGATTGCGTAGTAGCAGCGCCACGGATATAGATTTCGTTCTGGCCAGGGCCGGTACCCTGGAATACCACGTTTGGTAAAAATTCTACGTAATCCTGGAAGTTGTCGATACCCATGTTTTCCAGGGCATCACCACTTAGGGCTGATACCGCTACCGGTACGTCCTGAATAGATTCAGTCCGCTTGGTGGCGGTCACTTCGATGGTTTCGATTGAAGCTTTCGATTCGCTTGCCTGGGCAAGCACGCCATTAGATGCTAGCGCAGCGATCACTGCACAACTAAGGTGTGTTTTTCTCATAGAACTAAGTTCCTACATTATTTGAAGTGAGCTGAATTATTTATTATTGATTCATTTTTAGTGCTATGTAGCTTAGCAGAAATGAAAGTAAATTTCTCCACTAACTATTAATTGGCTAAATATTAATGATTAATCGGAAATTCTCTACGTAAATCAACATCAGGAGGATCACGGGTTTGATTCCACACTAATTATTTGCAAGAAAGTGTTTAGACGACTCAATTTGCTGTATATTGTGCGTAAATTGTTTTATTTATCGTTAAGTAACAGGATATAACTTGAGTCAGACCACTACGCCCAAGCACGAAAATCCGGCACCAGCCAAGCTAAATAAACCTGTCTTTTACGCAGCCTCAGGCGCAATCCTAATGCTGTTGTTATTTGCAGTAGCCATGCCTGAAACCGCAGAAAATCTGTTTTCAACCATGCAAGCCGCCGTGGTAGAAAACGGTAGTTGGTTTTACGTATTTACCGTAGCCGCCATCCTGATATTTGTTGTGTATATCGGCTTCTCCGAGTATGGTGAAATCCGCCTCGGTCCGGACCACGCTAAGCCCGAATTTACCATCCTTACCTGGCTCTCCATGTTGTTTGCCGCGGGGATGGGAATAGGGTTAATGTTTTTCGGGGTTGCCGAACCTTTGATGCACTTTATGGCGCCTCCCACAGCAGAAGCAAATTCTGTTGAGGCAGTAAAAGAAGCCATGCGAACCACCTTCTTTCACTGGGGTTTGCATGCCTGGGCAATCTATGCCGTGGTAGCACTGGTACTGGGATATTATGCGTTCAGACACCAATTACCCCTGACCTTGCGTTCCACTCTTTATCCGCTGATTGGCGATAAGATTTATGGCTGGCAGGGTCATGTGGTAGATGTCCTGGCCGTGACGGCAACCATTTTCGGCATCTCTACATCACTCGGGTTTGGCGCCAGCCAGATAAACGCTGGTTTAAGCTATGTGTTTGGTATGCCTAATACCACCTTTACGCAAATGGCCCTGATGATGTTTGTGGTGGGTCTGGCCATTATTTCCGTAATGACCGGGTTGGATAAAGGTATCCGCCGCTTGTCTGAAACCAACATGATACTGGCAGTAGTGTTGCTGGTATTCATTTTGGTACTTGGCCCCACAGTTTTCCTGTTACAAGCTTATTTACAGAATACCGGTGCCTACATGTCGGACATTATTCGTAATACGTTTAATTTGTTTGCTTACGAAAAAACCGACTGGATTGGCGGCTGGACTATCTTCTACTGGGGGTGGTGGCTGGCCTGGGCACCGTTTGTAGGCCTGTTTATTGCCCGGATTTCGTTTGGCCGAACGCTGCGTGAATTTGTACTGGGTGTGTTGTTGATCCCCACAGCCTTTACCTTATTCTGGATGACCATTTTTGGTAATGCTGCAATCGACATGGTGTTTAACGAAGGTTTCGATAAACTTGCCTCCATGGTGAAAGACGATACATCGGTTGCTTTATTTGTGTTTCTGGAGCATTTCCCTTTTAGTGGTTTTATCAGCATTATTGCGCTGCTAATGGTAATGGTGTTCTTTGTTACGTCTTGTGACTCCGGCGCCATGGTAGTTGATATGCTGTGCTCCCATGGTCGTAATGACACGCCACTCTGGCAACGTGTATACTGGGCTGTTGGCGTAGGACTGGTTGGTGCAGTCTTGCTTTACGCTGGTGGACTCAATGCGTTACAAACCATGACTATTGTTGCCGCATTGCCGTTCTCAATTATTTTACTGGTAGCGATGTACGGCTTGCTTAAATCGTTGCGCATCGAGAAGCACAAACGGGATAGCCTGGCCATTACCGCTATGCAAACCGCCGTGGTGGAGCACGATAAGCCCTGGAAAGAGCGTTTGGGTGAAATTGTTACCTTCCCGAATGAGAAAAAGGTGTCGGGCTATATGTTACGTGTGGTCTATCCTGCCCTGCATGAAGTTTGCGAAGAGTTTAAACGCCGTCAGTACGATGCGAATTTACAATCGAGCGACACCCATGTAGAGCTTACAGTGGTAGTGAATGGCCAGAATGACTTTACTTACGCGGTTTACCTGACCGCAACACAGCAGCCTGATTCCACGCTTACCGGCGAAGAACCGCTGGACGCTGATGAGGATCAAACGTACTATCGCGCCGAAGTTCACCTGTCGGAAGGTGGTCAGGATTACGATTTGATGGGCTGGTCGAAAGACGGCGTGATTAATGATGTGCTGGACCAATTTCAGAAACATCAGCACTTTTTGCATCTGCTTAACTAATGCATTCAGGAGTATTACTATTAATGCGTAAAGAAGAAGAATTACTGGTAGCGTTACGTCGTGTAATACGGGCGGTAGACTTGCGCAGTAAACAGCTAAGCAAAGATGTGGGCATTACCGGCCCACAACTACTCGTATTACACAATATCGCGGCAAAACCAGGCATTATGGTAAAGGAAATTGCTGACAGTATTAATTTGAGCCCGGCAACCATTACCAATATTCTTGACCGCCTTGAGTCGCGCGATTTGGCGCACCGTATTCGCAGCACTCAGGATAAGCGTAAAGTAGGTGTTTATCTTACCGAGGCGGGTGAACAAGCAGTGTCAACGGCACCGCGTCCGCTGCAGGAACACTTTGTTGAGCGCTTTAATCAGTTAGCCGAGTGGGAGCAAAGTCAGATGATAGCCACCATGCAGCGCATTGCGTCGATGATGGATGCTGAATCGATCGACGCCTCCCCGGTACTGGCAGTTGGTACGCTCACCGAGCGTCATGACTAAACCTGGTCGCTGAGAGGTGAACTTACACAAAAAAGGCCGATTTAATCGGCCTTTTGTTTATCTGCTTTTAACGGGTTGGGTCGCCCGCCGGTAACCTTATCGGCCCGTCCTTCCTGGATAGCCTTTTCGGCACGACGCTTACGTACTTCTTTGGGATCAGCTATCAGCGGTCGGTAAATTTCTATGCGGTCGCCATCCTGCAGTTCTACCGAGGGTTTACACACTCGATTCCACACACCGACTTTGGCAGTTTTCAAATTGATTTCAGTGTGAATATCCGTAATGCCCGAAGCAAGGATCCCTTGCTCTACCGTTGAGCCTTTCGGCACCGTCAGTTCGATGAGCGACTGCTTGGCAGGCGTGGCATAAGCCACCTCGATATTAATGGGTTCATCCATCAGGCGTACACTACTTTAGCTCGTTGGGTAAATGCGTTAACCATGCTTGAGGCAAGCGTGTTAAACACTTTGCCGAAGGCCAGCTCGATCATTTTACTTTTAAATTCAAACTGCAGGCTCAACTCTATTTTACAGGCTGACTTCGACAAGGAAGAAAATGTCCAGCCTCCGCTCAACTGCTTAAACGGCCCGTCTACCAGGGTCATGCTGATACTCTGAGCCGGCTCCAACACGTTCTGGGTAGTAAACCATTGCTTTATCCCTGCTTTGGAAACCAGCAATGCGGCCTGCATGGCGTTACCCTGTTGGCTAACTATTTTGCTGTCGCTACAGCCGGGCAGAAACTCAGAATAAGACTCAACATCATTAACTAAATCAAACATGGATTGCGCGCTGTAAGCAACCAGAGCGCTGCGCTGTATTTTCGGCATACGAATTTTGTACTCCTGCAAGTTGCTGCTGAGTTTACCATAAAATTTATTTTGAAAATAAGCTGTTGTGGATCACATAAAATGCCAGGAAATTTTTAGCGGCCAGCGCAGGAAA
>CENT01031265.1_pt1 | contig 28629 bp, 23 predicted proteins | sample 530141 | NCBI WGS metagenome assembly CENT01 (sample SAMEA2591074, study PRJEB7988) | marine metagenome | isolation source: saline water (ENVO:00002010), including | reverse complement strand
ACAATCCGTTTCCGCGGACGTGAAATGGCGCACCAAGACATCGGTATAGACCTACTAAATCGCGTTAAAACCGATTTAGAAGAGATCGCAAACTGCGAATCTTTTCCACGTCGCGTGGAAGGCCGCCAGATGATTATGGTGCTAGCCCCAACTAAGAAGTAGTAATGGTCTAAAGTTTTCAGGAATCTGCACCCTGAAACACCTTGCTGCAAACATTAACCGACAACTAAGCGACTGCACGCTGAACACGTCGATACAAAACAATGCGGAGTTTTAGCAATGCCTAAAATGAAATCTGTAAGCGGTGCCGCCAAGCGTTTCAAGAAAACGGGCTCTGGTCGCTTTAAAAGCAAGCAGTCTCACTTACGTCACATTCTGACTAAGAAGAGTACTAAGCGTAAACGCCAGTTACGTGGCAAAAAATTGGTTCATGATTCTGATACTAAATTAGTTCAGCGCATGTTGCCGTACGTTTAAGACTTAGGAGACTAAAGAATGGCTAGAGTAAAACGCGGCACGGTTGCACGTGCTCGTCACAAAAAAGTCCTCAAGCAGGCAAAAGGGTATTATGGCGCTCGTTCACGAGTTTATCGCGTAGCGGTACAAGCTGTAACTAAAGCTGGTCAATATGCTTACCGCGACCGTCGTCAGCGTAAACGTCAATTCCGTCAGTTATGGATTGCACGTATTAATGCTGCGTCACGTCAAAATGGTTTGTCATACAGCCGTTTCATTAACGGTTTGAAGAAAGCGTCTGTTGAAATCGATCGTAAGATCCTTGCCGACATCGCAGTTCATGACAAAGCAGCTTTTAGCGCATTAGTCGAAGCGGCTAAAAGCGCATTAGCTTAATTATTAACTAATTAAGTTTAAGTTCTTTCGGGGAAAGGCGAGCAGGATGCTCGCCTTTTTCTTTTCTACAAGAATATTCTGTAGAAGTTGGAAGGCTTCACAGGTTAGTTACTGTTGTAAACTCCTGAACTCTAAAACACCTTAACTTCAGTACACCTAAGCTCCAGTAAACTTAAAATATAGTAAACCTAAACTCCAGCACACCCAAACTCCAATATCCCCAAGCTCTAGCAGACCCAAACTCTAATACACTCAAATTCCAGATTTCCTAATATTCAGCTTTTGACGAAAAAGGTCATCAACTGCAAACATATCTTCGGAACGTTCTGTAGACGTTTCCCAATGGTTTGAGGCTAATCTTTAGTGTGTTTTTACTTCTATCAAATGCACAACTTGGTCACGCCAACCATCTCATATGCATAATTCAATTTAGTGGTGATAGAAAAATTACGGCACTGAAGAGTTTATAAAAACTAATTTTTTGTAGTGGGAGGTCGGCTTTACGCATGACTCATATTCGAGGCTTGTATAAGCCTACAAGGAGCAAATTTAAGCGGGATTAGCTATGAACAAGATTTGAACCAGAGAAGTTACGAGACTGCACTACAATAAAATACTCTACTCTAAGAAAGAGTGAAGAGAATAAAGCGCAGAAATTACCTCTCTGCGCTAAATACAGCCCACTAGCTAGTAAGCGTTTTTATTTAGGAAACCGTTAAACACAGTCATAAATACAATTTTCATGTCGAACCAAATAGACCAGCGGTGAATGTAATCTAGGTCGTATTCAACCCGCTGAACCATTTTGTTAGTGGTTTCTGTTTCGCCACGCAAACCGTTTACTTGTGCCCAACCAGTAATGCCTGGTTTAACTTTATGACGCAGCATGTAGCCTGTAATTATTTTTCGGTATTCTTCATTATGAGCCACAGCATGAGGACGGGGACCGACAATAGACATCCTCCCCTGTAAAACATTGATAAACTGAGGTAGCTCATCAAGCGAGGTGCGTCGTAAAAAGCCACCTATTTTTGTTAAACGGACGTCATTCTTTGTCGCTTGTTTTACTACCGCTCCGTTATCTTGAGTTGTCATCGACCGAAACTTATAAACAGTAATTTGCTTACCATCTAACCCATAGCGTTTTTGTTTAAAAATAACAGGGCCTTTAGACGTCATTTTCACTGCTGCGGCAATGCAAAGCATAGGGATTGAAATTAGTGTAAGAATAGCAATGCTCAGCACCACGTCTTCAATGCGTTTAAGTACATCACTCGCGCCTTGAAAAGGCGTGTCGTAAACACTCAATGCTTGCACATTGCCTACGGTTTGCCAGCGTGCGTTTAGCAGGTTATACATAAAGAAATTAGGAATAACATACACGTTAGCCGTGGTGTCGCTGCACTGTTCTAAAATAGAACGTATGCGGTTTTCGGCACTCATTGGCAGTGCAATGTAGATATAATCCACCTCGTTACGTTTTGCCATTTCAATGGCGTCGTCAATTTTACCCAGTACCGTATTTTGCAGCTCATGGGAAAGACGGTCGCTTCCTCTATCGTCGAAAATTCCATTGAACCGAATGCCCAAGTGTTCGTTATTCTGTATCTGTAAAGCGACATTTGTACCTAGCGGTGTGGCGCCGATAATGATCGAACGCCTAGAGTTAAGCCCGCTTTTTCTAATCCTGAACAAAAACTTTCGCATTACATATCGCCATATGATGAGAGCAATAAAAGATGAAGCGAACCAAAGTAAAATGGCTGGGGCTGGAAGACTAATATTTGAAACGAAAAAATACCCTAACGTGAGCGTTGCAAAAATGGTAATTGCCCATGTAATGGCCGCTGCTCGCAGCATTTCTGGCGTTCTGTGGCCACGCCAAGAGCGGTAAAGCTCTACACCTTCCGCTGAAATTTGGAAACAGACTACATTGATGAATAGCAGTAGAAGACTGGTCGCGTCGACGGGGACACCATAAAAATAGGCGCTAGCGTAATAGAAGAACGTAACGATTGAGAGGTCGATCAGTCTGTAAAACGTAGAAAACCCACTTTGGTTCCTTACCACTAGGCCGCCGCTACTCGATGACTCCACTGGGTGAGATTTAATCGCTTTGTTTGGGTCTACTTTATTATCCATTTTTAAGTATCTCGAAATGCTTAGTTGAAATCAAAGGCGCTTGCTTACTGCAAGAGAAACTATGTTAAGGAAAGGCTCTGCAATATTATTTAAAGCAAAAACTGCGCCTTTAATTGTAACTATCGAAAAAAAGAAAAATCGGATTAAACAATTGAAATGATGAATGGTTAAAAGATGTTCTACTTTATACATTACCCCTGTTTAAAAATTATTATAACTTTCATGTAATTTTATTACAAAATATATCGCTAAATTACTCAACAAGCACTTCTTTACACCTTAATTCTTTCCATCTGTGTCACAAATGAGATAGCATAACGCGCGAGTTATAGCTGGTTTTTAATATGAGATTGAAACCCTAGATGTAAGGCAAAATGCTTTTGTCACGCGAAGGGGTTAAAGCGCTCAAAGATATTTTATTTAAGTTTTAAATGATAAACGGGCGTGCTGCTTGCATCACTTACGTTATTTAAATAAATGTTGACGATGTAAAGCTCCTTTCTACAGCGTTTGCGGCTTTTAAAGGCAAAGAAATTCGCGCTTTGCACAAAAATGAATCAGTTGAATCGAAATCAGAGGAAATGAAATGTTGAAATGGACACAAAACATAGCAGTAGTGTCGGCGATTTGCGCCACAGTACCAATGAATGTTTATGCGCAGGAGGCGGGCCGCATAGAAGTAGGCCAGTTTGATGTTATTCCTATCCTAAACTCTTCAATAAGCTATGTTGATAACGTTGCGTACGCACGCGATGACTTACCTGAAATCTACAGCTGGCGGTCAATATTTTCTCCTGAGCTTATCGTGGCAACTGAGCTCGACGGAAATCCAGTGCAAATTGGCTATCGCCTTGAGCGCGGTGTTTATTTTTCAAGTAGTGCTGACGACTATACTGATCATTTCTTTGAAGCATCTGGCGATTTTGAACTTAACAGTCGTCACCGCGTGAATACTATAGCGCAATATGAAGATGGTCACGAAGACCGAGGCACTGGTTTCTCATTAGGGCTCGGGAATAATATTGCAACTCCAGATAGATATAAAAGCACCGCAATAGGAGCAGATTATTCTTATGGTGCGGTTACCTCTGACGGCATGATTACCCTAAAAGCTGATAGACAAACACTAGATTACGATAGAAGTGAACAAGCTTATTTAATCCGCGATCGAGTAAAAAACAGAGTCGGAGCCGAGTTGGCCTACCGAGTTGGCTCTGCTACAAATGTTGTATTAGATGTAACTCAAACTTACGTGAGATATGATAATCAGGTTGGCATAACCACACGAGACAGTGATGAAACACGTGTGCTTGTTGGTTTAACTTGGGAAAGTACTGCGGCAACTACGGGTTTTGCGAAAGCAGGGTATAAAGAAAAAGATTTTAAAGCGGAGACAAGAAGCACTTTCTACGGTACAGACTGGGAAGTGGGTGTTGAATGGCAACCACTGACTTATTCCACATTCAGGTTTACCACAAGCGCAGATACTCGCGAAACCAATGGTGAAGGTAACTTCATTCGGGGTAGAGACTATTCCGCTTCATGGAACCATGAGTGGCTTCAGCGATTAAGTACTTCGTTTAAAGTATCCAAATTAACCGATGAATACGTGCTTACAGACAGCGTGCTCGCTAACCGAGATGATGAACTAATGCGATACTCTGCATCTCTAAATTATGATGCAAGACGCTGGTTAAACTTCTCTTTGTTTTATCAACTAGATGACCGTGACAGTAATCGTGCTTTAATAGGGTACGATAGAAATGTAGTTGGAATTTCTGCTGAGGTAACGCTGTGAAACGTCATTTAGTAACGATGTTCTCTTTTATCTTTTTTGCTTTAATGTGTTCCTCATTGGCAGCGCAGCAAGGTAATTTAAGTATGAGCCAGTATCAGCTTGGCTCAGGGGACAGAGTAAGTATAAGCGTGTTCGGACAAGACGATTTGTCGATGGAAGTACGGTTGCCAGATGTGGGTACCATAAACTATCCATTCCTGGGTGAAATTAAGCTTGTTGGAATGACGGCTGCTGAAGTAGAGCAACTCATCTACGACGGGTTGTTAGGTGACTACTTAATCAACCCTTCTGTGTCAGTATCAATTATAGAGTACCGCCCTTTTTTCATTGATGGTGAAGTAAAAAGGCCTGGGGGATACCCTTATCAGCCAGGGCTGTCGGTCAACAAAGCAGCGGCACTCGCTGGAGGCTATACCGAGAGAGCGGCTAGAGACAAAATTACTATTGTAAGAGAAAAAGATGGTCAAACTTTCGAATTTACAGTTACGGTAAGTGACATGATACAGCCTGGTGACATCATCACTATAAACCAACGCTTTTTCTAATTGAGTAGTTTTTTGGGAATAAAAAATGGCAGTTAACAACAGGGAAGAGCTGAATAATAATGTGTTCGAAGATGAAACCATTGATATCGCTCATTATTTTGGAATTATAAAGCGTTACGCATTTAGAATTGTATCATTGGCGATTGCTTTCACCGTTCTGGTCGCGCTCTTGGTATTACGTATGACGCCAATGTACACGTCGGCCACAACTATTCTGGTCGAGTCTGAAAAAGCCAATATAGTTTCAATAGAAGAAGTTTATGGCTTAGACACAAAGCGCAAAGACTACATGCAAACGCAATATGAAATATTGCGTTCTCGTCAAATTGCAGAGCGAACGGTAGAAAGTATTTCACTTTACAATAACGCTGACTTCATGCCCGCCGATGAAGGGCCAGGGATGATTGATAGCCTTAAATCCCTTGCATCAGAGTTCTTACCATTTCTTCCTCAAGAAGAGGCTGTCGTACTTACAGAAACCGAAATTTTAGCTAGGAAAAAGCGTAAGGCAGTTTCAATCCTGATGAAAGCTGTAACCATCAGCATGGTAGACAACACTCAGGTAATGGAAATTTCAGTTACAACTGCATCTCCCGCTCTATCAGCCGAAATAGCCAATACTATTTCAGATGTCTATATCGAAAACTATTTACAAGCTAAGCTTGATATGACAGCAAAGGCCACATCTTTTTTGACAGAGAGCTTAGAGGGTCTCAAAGAAAAATTAGATGGTGCTGAGCGCAACTTGGAAAAGTTTTACGAGCAAAATCAGGTGGTAAACATTGACGGCGTAGTTGGCTTAGCTGCTGATGAGTTAGAACGCTTAAGTAGCCAGCTGTTAGACGCACAAACTGCGTTAAAATTAAATGGTGTCATCTATCGCCAAACTCGTAATGATACGTCACTTGATGACGTGTCTAAACTACCCGAAGTACTCAATCACCCTACTATCCAAGGCGTTCGCAGAGATGAGGCTCGGGCAATGACTCGGGTTAATGAGCTTAGTAAAGTGTATGGCCCTAAGCACCCTAAAATGATTGCGGCAAACGCAGAACTTTCCTCAGTTAAAGAAACCCTCAATAGCCAAATTAGCGATTTGATAACAAGTATTACTACGCAGTATGAAGTATCTGAAGAACGCGTAAAACAACTACAACAAGAAGTTGAAAAAGCAAAGTCAGAATATCGCGCTCTATCCACTTTAGACACTCAGCGTAAAGGTTTGCAACGAGAAGTTGATATTAACCAACAGCTCTATAACTCCTTCTTTACGCGATTGAAAGAAACTGACGAGTTAGGCGGTTTTGAGTCGGCGAACGCGAGTGTGCTCGATACAGCTATGCCAAATTACGTGCCGTCAAAGCCGAACAAAAAGCTCCTTATTGGTGCTGCTTTTGTGTTTAGTATAGGTTTTGGGGTGTTTTTAGCCATTGTAATGGAAACGCTTAATAGCGGTATTCGCTCAGTAGAAGATGTAGAGCGAAAATTAGGCCAGCGAATGTTGGGGCTTATTCCATGGCTGCCGCACAAGAAAAAAACCGATTTGCCGATACGCTCTTTCTTTGATGGGAAGAAACATCAATTTGCTGAGTCGGTTAGAACATTGCGTACCAGTTTATCTCTGCTCAATTTAGACAAAGAGCAACAGGCTATAATGGTAACCTCCAGTGTGCCAAAAGAAGGTAAAACTACGGTTTCGATAAACTTAGCTTTTGCATTAGGGCAGTTAGATAAGACTATATTAATTGATGCTGATTTGCGTCGCCCTACTGTTGGGAAGCAGTTTAATGTTCCTAACTACCAGCCAGGCGTTGCTAATCTCATTTTGAAAACTCATACGTTTGAAGAATGTTTGATAAGAGATGAAGAGTCGAAGATAGACATTCTTTCTGCGGGCACTATTCCGTCAAACCCACAGGAGCTGTTGTCTGATAAAGGGTTTGAAGCACTTATAGAAGAGCTTAAAACCCGATACAGGTACGTAGTTATCGATACAGCACCAACGCAGGCCGTTAGTGATTCTATGGTAGTTGCCAACTCTTGTGACTCTGTTATCTACGTTGTGAGAGCCGACAGCACAAGCGAGAAAGTGATCAACACAGGACTATCAAGGTTCTTACAAGTGGGTCATCGTCTTGATGGAGTGGTACTAAATCAAGTAGACTTACGCAAATCTGATGTAGCACAAAGGTATGCAGGTTTTTATGACCAATACGGATATACCAGTCATAAAAATAGCTAACAGTATTATTTGATAGACCTTCATAGTCATATACTTCCTGGCATCGACGATGGTGCCAGGTCTTTAGATATTGCCCTAGAAATGGCTAGGCAAGCCGTGGATAACGGCGTTACCCATATGGTGTGCACACCTCACATGCATAAAGGGTATTTCGACAATACCTACGCATCTATTGAAAGCACTTTCAAAACGTTTGAGCAAAATGTGGTTCTTCACAATATTCCTATTACCCTCTCATTTGCCGCAGAAGTTCGGGTAAATGAGTTAATTCCAATCTGGCATAAACAAAATGAGCTGCCATTTTTAGGTGCGCTTGGTAACAAGCGAATACTCCTTCTTGAAATGCCTCATAGTCATTTACCTCAGGGCTTAGATTTACTTGTGAAATGGCTGCTTAAAAACAATGTTCAACCACTGATAGCTCACCCAGAAAGAAATAGGGAATTATTAAGCGAGCAGCACAAGTTTATATGGCTTCAGCGTTTAGGTTGTAAATTTCAGGCCACGGCCGGAGCGCTAACCGGTAGGTTCGGCGAAAATATTCAACAATTTGCAACCACTCTATTGAGAGAAAGGGCGTTTCACGTTGTCGCTTCCGATACCCATGACACATTAAGACGCCCAAACGATATGAAAGAGGCGTTCGAGTTAGTATCCAAGTTTGACGAAGATTATGCAGAACAGCTGTTTGTAAAAACGCCGGGTGCCATCGTTGGCTCAGCGAAGTAATAAATGTCAATCATGCATAATAAAGCCTTATCCATCAATATTATTGAGTTCTCGTTAATTGGTTTGCTATTTTGGGGCGTATTTTGGAGTGGGCAATTCTTTATTGCAGGAAACGCATATTACAACGTTAAAAACAGTGTAGAGCAATGGCAAGAGCAGCCAAGTAGAGCAAGCATAGATAAAGCACACTTAGCGTTAAAGAAAATTGAGACTGCGATAAAGTACTTCCCAAATAATGCACTATATCTTCAAATGCGAGGGCAAGTGTATGAGTGGTTGGCTTTCATAGATAGAAAAAATGAAAGTAACCAATTTTTAGAGAGCGCAATGGCAAGTTATCACAATAGCCTGATTTTAAGACCCAAGTGGTCGGCAAGCTGGGTTGGACTTGCTTCCTCAAAATGGAAGTTAAACCAGCTAGATACTGAATTTTATTCATATTTGGCTAACGCTCAAAAAGTTGGGCCTCAAGATGCCTTGCTACATAGCTTTATAGCTGAATTTGGCCTCAGTATGTTTCAAGCTAAAAGCATTCACTATGTAAAAATAAAAGACATGCTAGCAAAACATTTAGATCGTGGTTTACAAAATCCATTAAGCCGAGAGAGAGTGTTACAGAGCATTGAGAAATACTCGTTAGAAAAAACGGTATGTAGATGGCTCAAGTCATCAAGTTATCCAGTAAGAAAGCAAATCTCAAACTGCGTTAGTTATGGCTAGTTTCTGAGGGCGGTTAACGCTTACGGCACTTTTTCTAAAGTATTAGATGTTAAGTATCAGGCGAGTGGTAACGCTGCACTCGCATTTACTTTAAAGACTTCAAGAAATCCCACAAGCCTAGTGAAAAGTCTTCAAACAAGTTTATGCCAAGCCAGCTTTTAAAAATATAAAGCAAAACTAACCCTAGTAATAACGAAGTGCTTATAAACAAAGTTACTGCTGCAGCCATGGCAAGCCTGCCCATGCGCATTTCAGTTCTCGATAAATCGCGCTTGTCTCTGCCTGCCAGCAATACAAAATAGTATCTGCTTTTGAAAAGGCCTACAGTGCCCCTCAAATCAACCTTATGACTCCCCCAGCGTCTACCTGCTAACACTGTGTTTAAATGAGTAAGTTGTTCGTTAGAAAACGACTGAGCTACCTTTTTAGGCATTCGGTCCAGCATGTGCTGTACGTTTGGCTCTTCTTCGACTGGGTGTTTAATTTTAAGAACCACAAAAAATCCTTTAGATGATAACGCTATCAGTAAACAATGAGACAAGCTGCATTGGTATCAATTAAACTTTATTGTGTTGAAAGCGCATAGATATAGTGTTGCTAATAACGCCTAATGACAAGAGAACTATAAATAACGCTGCATTAGCCGACGCCTGCAGCGGGAAATCTACTGTAGCATGCAGAGCCATTCCCAAAATTGCCATGAAACTTGCAAATGCTACACCTCTTGGGAGTGGGTGCCTCCGCTGGCGAATTGCACTTATACTACTTTTGGCACATAAAATTACTAGCAACGCCAGCAGTAGGGCGCCAACAAGCCCAAACTCAAGGCTAAACTGCAGGTATTCATTGTGGGCATGGTCGTAAAAATGCTGAATAGTTTTATTTTGAACTTGTGGATAAATAGTATAGAAAGTTCCTCCACCGAAACCCAGCAATGGATGCTCACTTAATAAAGGCAAAGTATCTGTAATAACCTCATCTCTACTTTCTTGCGTCAAACTGGTTTGCTCTAAGCGTTGTTGAACCTGCTTTAAACCAAATAAACTACTTACAATTAATATGTCGATAATAAGCATGCTGACAAAGAGAGTAATATAACTTTTTTGCCGTGGTTTAAAATATATCAAACCCAAGGTTGCGGTTAGGGTCATGCTGAAAAAGAATGCACTATTCCCCATGCGAGAGCGAGACATAACCAAAGCGATTACCATTACAATAATGCCAATACGAAACAGAACTTTGTTGCTTAGCCAAAACTTTATTAGTCTTCTAAGGCGCTCTCTCTTTGTTCCCGTTTTTGTAATATGCATAGTTGCGATCAAGTAGCCTATGGCCGCACTTAAGGTTAAAAGTAAGTAATTAGCGTAGTGGTTTTTATAAACGAAGCTCCCAGTGGCAATGTGCGTTACTGGTAACTCAAATATAATGCTTTGCTTAATACCAGAAAGCACCTCTAAGCTTCCGTAGATTCCTTGGCATATACCAGCGGCGCTAATTGTTATTAACGTAAACTTAAGTCTTTGAGGTGAGTTAATAAGGGATAAAGAAAGAAAAAATAATACACAATAGGCAAAAGATTTCATTAAGGTGATTTGGCTTTGACCAACATCAAAGCTTAATGCAATCCATTTACTACCTTCTGGTTGATTTGCCAACTCGGAGAGTCTCTCAGGTCGCAAAAATTCAATAAACGCGTAGGGAAGTGGAATAGTGTTGATGAGCTGGCAGACTAAAAAGCCAAGCCAAAGGAAAATGAACCACTTATATTTTGCATACAAATTTTGACAAAAATGTGGCTGAGTAAGAACAAGCAATGCCCCCTGCAGGAAAAAAGACACCTGCATTAACGACCATGCCCATGGTCGGTTTCCTCCCAAAGAAAGAGGCAACCAAAAAAGCGTGAATAAAAGAAAACCGAAAAGAAACTTTTCGGTTTTCGGAAAGGGCTGATTTATCAACGACTACTTAGCCTCAATTACACCTTTAATTATATCAGTTTGCTGAGACAGTGGTGTCGCCACCACCCGCGCCCGCTGCGCCCGTACCAACACCAAGAGGGGAAAAATCATTTCCATTCGCACCTGCAGCAGTGGATGTCAGAGTCGTTGGATCTATTCCCGCGTTAATTGCTGCCAGTAATGCATCATCTTCGCTCAGCATGCCCATCTGTGATGCAATGCTGTAAATTTCATCCGCACTCTCGGGAAAGAAGATCATGGCAATAGTAACAACTTGCGCTGGTATTTCAGGCATTGTGTCTAGGCCCGCTATCGTAATTTCAAATCCAGACGCATTCTCATTCAACAAGGTAACCATACTTTCATAAGACGATCTGTTTTGTTCTAAATAGGTGCGACCTGTGGCATCAAAATACAATCCTTCACTGAGTACGGTACTACTCACTTCGCTTGAAGCGGCACTTAATTCTTTTCCAGCTTCCACTTCGCTAACAAGCAATCCTCTTACCTTAGTTCCAGGTGCAACAGAAGACTCTTGCGCATGCGAAATAGGCGACAATAGTAAAAGTGCGCTCACAAATAGAGACAATAAAGCACTGTTTCGCATAAAAACTCCTTAATATTTGTGTCTGTCGATAAAAACTGACGTTATTTGATGATCATTGTACATGAATTGCACTAAGCCCGCTGCTAATTTTCTTTTTCATATTTGCCATAAAGTAGGTTTGGCAAAATAGTAACCTTGCTGAAACTGAACATCGGCTGCCGATAGTGCCACCGACTCAGCTTCATTCTCAACAAGCTCGGCAATAACTGATATATGCAAACTACGAGCGACGCTTAAAAGGCTACTTACAAATAACAAGTTATCATTATCGGTATGAACTCCCTTTGTCAGCTTGCCAGAAATTTTTACAAAGTGAGGCTGAATGGCCCGTAACCCTGCAAGTGATGCAAGATTGTCACCAAAGTGTTCAATAGTTACTCGGCATTTCATACCTATCAGGGCTTTTGCGAAACTAATCGCCTGCTCTTTGTGGTGAATTAGGGCCGAATCTTCTATTTCAAATATCAATCTTTCACATAGTTCTGGGTGTTGCCCCAAGGTATCCACCAGCCAATCTCTAAAGTTTTGGTTCGCTAGTGAAGCATTTGCAATATTAATAGCAATATTACGAGGTGTTCCAGAAAGCTTTTGAAGTACTAAGCTTACGACCAACTTATCAACCTCGGGAATGAGATTAAGGCGTTCAGATGCTGGAATAAGCTGCGACATAGGAATAATGCTTCCGGTGTCTTTATCTTTAAAGCGAGCAAAGGCCTCAAAATAACTCGGGCTGTTATCTTGCAGGTTCATAATGGGTTGAATCAAGATGTCGGCATATTTTAGTTCTAAAACATTATTTAAACGTTCACGCCACGCCGTATTACTGTGTATGAAAGTAAGCTTAGAAGCAAACTGCCATCCACTTTCTTGCTTAGTTGCAGCCATAAGCGCGCTGTCTGCATTTTCCATTATCTGTGAAAAAGACTGTTCATCATTAAACTTTGTAACTCCCATCCATACGGTTTTAGAGCCATCTTTAAGTGGAGTGACGTTATTAAAAGTGTCGCTTAAAAGTTGTAGGCGTCGTTCGCATTCATCCTGTGAAATCGCTTCGGTAATAATCACAAAGTCGGCGCCGGAAACGCGAAATAGAAAGGATTTTTCAGGGAAATCGTTAGTCGTCTTCCTTAACGCTGTTGCTACTTCAGATACATACACATCACCTTCTTGAGCACCTAGCGTGGTATTGATCGTATTTAAATGGGCTAGTCGGGCAATAATAATATAACCCTCGTCACTATTTACGGTACTGCTTAGAAGTGCATTCATATGCCTTGTAAAAGCACTTCTGTTAGAAAAGCCGGTTAGGCTATCTTCATAAGCTTGCGCTTTAAAATGCTCAACTTTTTGAGTGAGCTCATTAAACATTGCTTCAACAGAGAGTGACAGTTTGTTTACAGCGGTAGTTATAAAACTCAGTTCTTTAGTGAAGGGGGTATAATTTATCTGAGAGAACTTTTGGTTTTGAATATCATTAATTTTGGCGACAACGGTACTTAGTGGCTTAGTAATAGCACTAATAATAAAAATTAGAACAATATAGGCTAAAACAAAGGCAGCAAAAAACATAAACGCGCTTTGTTTTACACTTTCCCAGAGTGTTTCGTTTGCAAGACCTGGGTGGCTTTGCACCATCAGCTCTCCTGCAAGCGTCCAACCGTCGTTTAACTCTGTTTTCTCACTAGGAGGGTTCACATTGACTATCTCGGTAAACCATTTAGGTACCGTGCTGACGGTGTTTGGGTTTCTGCGCTCAATCAGCATGTTGCCTTCCATATCGGTAACTGTTATGTACTGATAAAAACCTCTGTCGAAAATTGCATTAACCATTGTTTCAGCGATGGCCATACCGTTTGGCTCAGCTAAATAAGGGGTGATGGAAAGCCCTAGCGAAGTTGCCGTATCTTGAGCATGGGTAGCTAATTGTTCATTAACATACTCTCGCGTAAGCTTTACGTTAATTACAAACGAGCCAGCAAAAACAAATATTAAAAACACGAGCAAACTAGTGCTCAGTTGGGTAGATAATTTCATTGTTATTTTTTATCTCCGTTCATTACGGTATCTAGCCGTTCTACCATGTCGTCCCACATTTTCATGGGGCCACCGCTTCTTAGTTTTTTTCCTGTTCCCATTGCTTTTGCTGCCCACAACCCATTACCGTTAAAGCTATAAATAGGGGCAAGATCGCGACGTTTATTGGCAGGAAGTATACGTCTATTAATATTGTCTAACACCAAAGGTATAGAAGTGGGAGTTTCATAAAAGGCAAGCACCATATGCGGTTGACCTAGCTCTAGAGCAGTAACATACATAAGGCGTAATTTATTTTCGGGTACTCCTAGCTCGATAAGAGAGAAGTATTTTGCTATTGCGTAATCTTCGCAATCGCCGGCACCCGTACCTATAAGTTCTATAGGCGTTGCCCAGTAATCTTTTTCTTTCCAATGTACAATGTCATCAACAAAATCGAACCTGTTAAAAAAACGATTTATTGAATAGAGCTTCTCATCTAAATCTTCAGATTGAAGCTCGTTAATAAGCTGACGCCAATCGGCAACAGTGTGTGATGCATCCTTACCGTACACATTGCTAATGCGCTTATACACATCAGAAGTAAATACATTGGCTTGCTGCGCAATTAACGAAGGAAAAGTGCTAAGACAGTACAGCGTAGCAACAATAGGAAGCGCACGACTAAACACACCACAAACGCGATGTTTAGTTTTATCTAAATGGATAAAAGCATTGAGTGTGTAGTCTTTTTGGTGCAAAACGTACTTACTTTGTGCAACGAAAGTTGATGTCAAAAATGCGTAATTCTTTTGATATACACTTTTGCTCTTGGTTAAGCGCTTATCATTACAAAGTTGTACTGAACTTGAAAGATCTTTACACAAAATGAACAGATTTATCTGCATCAATTACTGGCACGATATGTGTATTCACGATTTGTGTACTGTTGTATGTACTAATAATTTGACTTACATGCAACAAGCGCTAAGTAGTATTTTTTTATAATTACTGAAGTTCAAGTTTGAAAGGCTTTTCATGATATTGGTAATTTTATTACCAATTCATATACAGACTGTTAGAATAAATGCGGTTTGTAGTTATTTAACCTAGAAAAGGATGTTTCATGGAACAATCAGCACGCCCTGCTGTATTTATTATAAATTCGTTAGAGGGCGGCGGCGCTGAGAGAGTAATGGTGAAACTTCTTTTCATCTTAGAGAATTACTTTGCGGCGAATAAAACCCCTGTGCACCTTATCCTGTTAGATAGTTTACCGGAGTCTCAAACGTGCCCATCGTATTTGACCAAAACCGTGCTCAATTCACAGGGCAGTTTAGTTAAGGGCTATAAACAGTTAAAGCCGCTTTTAAACAGAATTAAGCCAGCATATTGTTTTAGCTTTTTAACTCGGAGTAACTTTTTAAATGTCGCCCTTGCTAAATCGTTAGGCTATAGCGCCATTATAAGTGAGCGAGTAAATACCACCAGCCACTTATCCGGTGGTTTGAAAGATGCTATCAGTCGACTTCTTGTTAAGCTTTTGTACAAACGTGCAAATAGCGTTGTGGCGGTATCTGAAGGTGTAAAAGCCGATTTAGTTAAAAACTATGCAGTACCAGAATCAAAAGTTTCCCTTTTATATAACCCTTATGACATTGCTCAACTTCACGAACTTGCAAGCGAACCAGTAAATGACATTCCCAAAGCACCTTATATTATTGGGGTAGGGCGGTTAGTTAAAAACAAGAACTTCTCGCTGCTACTCCAAGCCTACGCTAAGGCTGACATAGTTGAAGATTTGGTTATTCTGGGTGTTGGTGATGAAGAAGCCATGCTTAAAGAGTTAGCCAAAACGCTGGGCATTGTAGATAGGGTACATTTTCTAGGTTTTAAACCAAACCCTTACCCGTATGTGGCCAATGCAGAATATTTTGTTTCAACCAGTAATGCAGAAGGGTTCCCCAATGCCATAGTGGAAGCCATGTGTTTAGATAAGCCGGTGATTGCTACCAATTGCGAGTCGGGCCCGGCTGAAATCATTGCTGAACAATACCCTTACCATGTTTCTGGTGCTAGTGAGGAAAAAAACGGTATTCTATGTGAGTTGAATAACGCTGAAGGTGTTGCCGATGCATTAGTGCTATTTAAAGGGAGTGCTAAGAGAGCCCGTTATGTAGAGAAAAGCCAAGCATGTGCGCAGCAGTTTTCATACGCAGCTTTTCACCAGCGCCTAAGTGCCATTCTAGAAAAAGATGACTAACTAATTATGTTTGAAGCAATCAAACTACTTGTAGCGGTTGTTAGCCTTGTAATGGTCTATAGAACCATTACAGGTAACTGCAACAAGTATTTAGCCTTTGCCATTTGCGCGATATGGCTACGTTACTTTCTATCTGCATTTCACACTATTACCTACCCGCCTTTAGTTGCTGGCTTTTCAATTAACGCATTGGGAAGTATAGGTGTGGCCGGCTTGGGCTTGTTGCTTATTCCTACCGCTGTATTTACGTTAAAAAAACTATTTCCCTTTTATGTGTTTTTCACAGCAATAGCGGTAAGCGGATTTGTGAATATGCAAATTCCAGGCACGATAAATGTTTTAGTTAAATGGTGTTATTTTTTAGTGCTAGCAGGAGCTTTGTTTCTTTCTATTAGAGCCCAAGGGCAAAATGAAACGTTCAAAAAGTTATTGGTTGCTTTTTTTATGCCGGTTACACTACAAGTATTATCGGTTGTGCTTGGGGAGGCAAAGGCTGCCGAGGCCGATGGTTCTACCAGTTATATTGGTGGCTATAATCACGAAGCTGCGTTTTCAATGATAATAGTGAGTTTCATATTTGTTGTAGGGCTAATTGAACGCAACAGCATTAAATTCAGAACAAGCCTATTTTCTATAGCTGTATTTTTACTTGTTCTTGTAAATTATAGAACGGCAATTCTTACCATTCTTCCCATAGCGGCAGTCTTCTATTTTACATTAGTAGAACAGCGTCTTAAGCCCTCGCAAAAAGCACCTGTACTTGTTGTGGTTTCCATCCTGTTTTTTATGGTCTTTTCTGTACTTTCATTAACTATGCAAGAACGGTTTGCTGATGTGGGTATATTGCTAAGCAATTTGGATTTGATTGTAAAAGCTCCGATGTATTTTAGTGATGCGGAACGAGACATCATGTCGGCGCGAGTTTACATTTGGAGCCAATACATTAATGCGTTTATTAATGCAGATGTAGTTCAGCAGGTTTTTGGATTCGGCCCTGACTCTTGGAAGCAAAAGTTCGACCTATATGCGCATAACACGTTTGTTTCTTACTTATACGAATACGGCATTTTGGGCTTATCGAGTTTCTTTTTAATTTGTATTTCTGTGGTATTTCAGGCTTTAGCTATAAGAGATGGCAAGCTATCTAAAATAATAGTTTTATCTTTTGGTGGGTTTTTAACAATGAACTTAGCAACCATGCCGCTTTGGAATATTGAGGGGTTGATATTTTTCGCAATTCTCAGTGCGCTAGTTTTAAACGGGCATCTAGGTGCAAGGCGAAGCAAATTAAATAGAACAATGAGTGCGTCATACAATGCAAATTAACAGTGAAATAATGACCAAATTAAAATCGGGAACAGCGTGAGTATGGGAACAAATCCATTAGTTAATAAAAGCGCCGATAGCAATTTTAGAATTGCTGGAGTGCCTGCAAAAGTCATTAGTAATATTGGACCTATACACTATAGGAATGCGATTAAATGAAAGTAGTTGTAGTCGGGTTAAGAGGCATTCCCAACATCATGGGGGGGATAGAGTCACACTGTCAGAATTTGTACCCACGAATGGCAAAAATGGGGTACGACGTTACAGTGATCGGTCGCACTCCTTATCTTCCTAAATCCGAATACGAATATGAGGGTGTGAAAGTAAAGGGAGTATGGGCGTTTAAAAGTAAATTTTTAGAAACCTTTTTACACACATTCGTCGCCATTGTTTATTCGGGTTTAGTATTGCGGCCCAATGTTCTTCATATACACGCAATTGGCCCTGCACTGTTCACACCGTTAGCACGATTAATGGGGCTCAAAGTAGTTGTAACCCATCACGGCGCTGATTATGACAGGCAGAAATGGAACGGTTTTGCTAAGGGTATTTTAAAACTTGGTGAAAGGCTTGCCGTAAAATTTGCCAATGCGATTGTTGTGGTAGGTGTCTCTTTGACCAACAAGTTAAAAGAGGAATACCCAAGCTGCTGTAAAAAGATAGAATTTATACCTAACGGCACATTAGTTGGCTTCGCCGACAATGTTACGCCACAAAACTTACCACAAGATTTAGCCTTGACTCCCGAGAACTATATTTTGGCAGTCACTCGCTTGGTTCCTGAAAAGGGAATTCACGATTTGATAGAAGCTTATGAAAAAAGCGGAAGTACGCTTAAGCTAGTGGTAGTGGGAGATGCCGATCATTGTGATGATTATTCACAAAAGATTAAAAAGCATGCTGGTGAAAATGTATTAATTGCTGGGCGAAGGAGTGGTGATGAGCTTTCTAGCCTCTATAAATACTGCTCGTTATTTGTGTTACCAAGTTATCACGAAGGGCATCCTATAGTTGCATTAGAAGCTATAAGTGCAGGCAGTAAAGTTCTGCTTTCAGATATTCTTCCGAATGAGGATATTGGCTTGCCAGAAGCTTGTTATTTCCCAGTAGGTAATATTGAAGCATTAGCGAATAAATTAGCATCTTTGTCGTCGCTTAATTTATCAATAGATAAAGAAAAATATCTGGCAAAGTACGATTGGGATATCATAAGTAAGGAAACCATGCAGTGCTATTCAAACATTGTTAAGAGTGCTGATTAATGAACGGTAATGAAAAGATTGATATTGTTTATATTTTGTCTGAAAAGTCATCAGGTTCGAGCTTTCTGTTTAGAAGCTTAAATGACGCTTTAGGCATTACTGCTTACCCCAAAACTAAACACTTCGAGTCGGAAACCCTCTATTGGACAAAAGCGGCATCGCTCTTAGATAAACCTCAGCTGAGTATGTTAGCAAGTGCTGTTCCTTACAGTAAAGAAAGAGCTAGAAGCGAGCTGACTGAGTTCTTGAACGATAACTTACCTTCTAGTATTACGTTTAATTCAGATGAAGAATTAGTGTTTAATGGTTGGTATGAACTGACTAAAAGATTTGGTCCGGTTTTTATAGAAAAGTCGCCTCATCACCTTCTTCAGTGGAGTGCTTTAGCTCTAATGCTCGAGTTTGAGCAGCGTTACAGTGATAAAGTTAACTGTCATTACGTTTGTATTTCTAGAAACCCTAAAGATGTTTTCTTATCGCAATTTAGGCGATGGAATGTTGATATCTCCCAATTAGAGAATCAATGGATTAGTACTTATATGAATTGGCAAAGATTTAAAGGTGTAAGCAGTTCAAGTTCTAATAAGATATTTGCGAAATATGAAGACTTAGTGGCCGATAGACAAAGTGTTATTTCTCTTATTTGTCATGCAGTACAAGTAAAGCCAACACAAAAAGGTGAAGAGAAAGTGAAACGAAGTAAGTCTTCAAAACAATCTGACGCATTCGGCTACTCTCTATCCCCTTCTGTGATTAATTTGGCCAAATCAATGGGATATTCTAATAAAGAACTACACCATACAGCTTCGTTTAGATGGGCGGTGTACGAGTTTTATATTCGATATTTATATAGCCCAGCGAAATTTATATACAGATTGGTAAAAAGGAGCTAGCTATGGAGTTTAGTGTAGTAATAACCACATATAATAGGCCAGATTACTTAGTGCACTCTCTCGAGAGTGCTTTGAATCAAACCTTACTGGCAAAAGAAATTATCATTATTGATGACAACTCAAGCACAGACTATTCGGCAGTGTTAAAAAAATTCAATGACTCTAGAGTTCGCTATATAAAACAAGCGGCTTCGGGAGGCGCGAATGTCGCCAGAAATCTAGGGGTTAAAGAATCGAGTGGCGATGTAGTAGCATTTCTTGATGATGATGATGTGTGGCTTCCCGATTATCTTAAAGAGCATAAAACTCTCTATGAAGAAGGTGCTGATGCTGTGGTTTCGGGTTTTAAGCACTTAGGTAATGAGAGAGAAGTTAGAGTAAATAGTGACAAGAAAGTTACGAAAAAATCATTGTTGAAGGGAAACAAATACTGCGGGATGAGCGGTTTTTCATGTAAAAAACACGTGCTTATTACATTAAATTTTGATGAAAAATTGAATAATGGGCAGGACTGGGATCTGTTCGTCAGACTATACTTACGCGGATTTACCTTTTGCAATATATCTAAACCTATCTTTTTATATCGTTTCCAAAACCCTGACGGTATAGGTGCGAAACTACGTTCATTGGACCCCGCCGATATTGAAAAGCGCTTGGGTTCAGCCAGAAAGCACAAAGCTTTTCTTGGTACCTATTGGTTTAATTCAAGGGTAGCTGAGCAGGCGCTTTTTTCTCTGAACCATAGAAAAGATAAATTACGATGGATACTTGTTTCTCTTAGGTACGCAGGACCTATAGCTACAATTAGGTTTTTCTATATTTCCTTGTCTAGAAAATTTATCAAGTATACGGGGTAGGTGATGAGCAAAGCTGAACATACGCCAATTATCTCGGTGATAATTCCTGTTTGGAACGACAGTAAAAGGATTATCCGGTGTATTGATGCGCTCAAGCGCCAATCGCTTGCGAGGCACCTTTTCGAGATAATTGTAATAGATAATGTTTCTACGGATAATACATATGAAGTTTTATCGAGGATTGATGGTATTTCTCTACTTCAGGAATCAAAGCCTGGTTCGTATGCAGCTAGAAATAAAGCCATAAATATCGCTAAAGGTACTTATCTTGCTTTCACAGATTCAGACTGCTTACCTGACAAAAAATGGCTTGAAGAGCTTATTTCTTGTGCTCAATCTGATGACAAAATTGGTATTGTTGCAGGTGACATCGCATTTTTTCAAGATCCTGAAGATAATGTTGAAAAAGAAGCTTTGGCTTTTGAATCTTTATTTTCAATGAATCAAGAAAGCTATGCTGATGAAGGTTTGTGTATTACTGCTAACTGGTGTTCAAGAAAAAAAGTAGTATTAGCGCAATCGGGTTTTCGAACTGATCTCAAGTCAGGTGGCGACCACGACATGGCAAGAAAAATAACTGCAAGTGGGTTAGAAGTAAAATACTGTGAAAATGCGAAAGTTCTACATCCAGCAAGAAATAGTACTGAATTGCTTAAGAAAAGGCGACGCGTTATCGGAGGAGCGTGGGATAAAAATAATAGTAGTTTTAAACCCCTAAGGATGCTGATTAACTCCTGTAAATTATTTTTAAAACGTTTTTGTAGGGTTATTACAGCTCCAAAATATTCTATTTATCAAAAAACTCGCATAGTAGAAATTTTATTGCGAATACTTTGGGCTTCAATGTCAGAGATATTCAAACTAGCCTTTGGAAAGGAAAGTTCGCGAAGTTAGAATAGTGTTTAGGTAAAGAATCATAAAGTCAATTTTAGGCAAGTAAATATGAGAAAGTTAATCCTACATATTGGTCTTCACAAGACAGGCACATCAGCGATTCAAAAACACCTGGTCTCGATTGAAGACAAATTGAGCAAAATGGGGTGGTCGTTTTTTCGAATTAGAAAAGATGGCAAATTGTCAAATGTTGGAAATATAAATACTTGGATTGACTTTGGAGGGATAGGGAATGACTTTTCTGCGAGTATCGACAATGGTTTGTATGATGCTTTGGCTCGTACAGGTGGCAATATAATTGCCTCCTGTGAGGAATTAAGCTGGTTAGATCCAAACCAAATAAGTGATATGAAAGATCACTTAAGTACAATATTTACTGATATTAAAATAATATGTTACGTGAGAAGGCAAGATGAGCATTTAATTTCCCATTACAAGCAAGGCTTTAGATACCCTCACTCAAGTGCTCGCATGTTTTACTCTTCTATTAATCCGCTTAAACCACTTTGGCAAGACTACTATCGATGTTATTTAGACTACTACCAGAAGGCTGAAGCATGGGCCTCAATGTTCGGTGCAACCAACGTCATATTTAAAGAATTCAACAGAGAAAAGCTGCATGATGGAAACTCTGCCTCAGATTTCCTGAAAACACTAGAGTTGGAGGTCAGTGGAGGTAGCCATGCTAAAAACAACACTGGTGTAAATGAGGCACTTACTTTTCATCAATGTCTAGTTAACGATGCTACGTTCGCAGCTAGGCAGGAGCTCTGGTATGAACTTGGAGGCCAAACTTTTTCCAAAAATTTACTACTGAAAAGTGAAGCTGTGGATAATGGCAACCCATTGGATAACTTTAAGAGCGAAGTGCTAAAGCGATTTTCTCAATCAAATATTGATTTGAAAAAATATATTCCAGATTTAAGTGATGGTTGGATTGTTGATGGCGAAATTAGCATGGTTTCAAACACAATTCCTAGAACAAATGAAAATAATATTGAATTGTACAGAGAAAGTTTAATATCTTTAGTTTCGTATTTTGACGAATTGAGCTTATATCAATTTCTTAAATTTAAGATAAGAAAATTCAAGAATAGACATGTCTCTGGAATTAGAAAAAGATGATTTATTTCTTCCTTGTAAACGTGGTTTTTAGTTCATAGAGGGCAGCGGGCCGAAACAAAATAATTGATAACCCATAGAATGTTCCTCCAATAGCACATTGACACAACAGCAGCATGCTTCCGTTCTGATAATGCTGGGTGTAATGCTTAGTCAATAGTAAGATCGCTACCATCACGCTACCGCTTGCTAAAGGGAACGCAACAGCTTGTAAAAACTCTAGAAATCTAATGTCCAGGACTTTAAAAGCATTCCACCAGTTTATAACTGCTGAAAGCATGTATGCTGTAAAATACCCAACAAACAGCCCATTAATTCCAAACTGAATACCAATCAAAAAACCGACTATCTGAAGCGGTTGATTAATAATATTAATTTTAAATTGTAGTTTTGACAATCCCAATGCGAGATAGATTGAACCAGTGATAGTTGCAATAGACATAACTAATCCGATTATGCAAAAGAAGCTTAAGTAGATTCCCATCTCCCTCCAGGCTTCACCGTATACCAATACCACGAATTCTTCTGCAACAGTCATCAAGCCGAGCATTAAAGGGAACGATATGAATGATATACTTCGAACAACTTTAAGATAAATTAATGATACTCTTTTGCGGTCGTTCTGCATTTTGCTCATTACCGGGAACATAACGTTCGCCAATACTCTAGAGATATTGTTAATAGGAAAAAGCATCAACTGATAGGCTTTTGTATAGAGACCAAGTGACGATGAGTCTAAAAACTTGCCTACAACTAACTTATCAGCCTGCACAGCCGTTTGTCTTAAGCATTGAGTACAAAAAACATAAACAGAAAACGAGAAAAGAGGCTTAAAGTTCGAAAGGTAAAATCTAAAGTTGAGAGGTAACCCAGAGAACCAATAAATCATAAGCATGCGCAAACAAGAAAGGATTAGTTGTTGTGCTACTAAGCTCCAATAGCCAAAGTCCATTGCTGCTAAAATTATAGCAGATACGATAGCTATGACTGATGATACTAGTTCTGCAATCGAAATTAATTTGTGGTTTATATCTCGAGAAAGCTTTGCTTTTGGAACACTAGTAAGTGAGTTCAAAATAAAGACTAAGGATAATGCTTCTGCAATTTGTATAACTTTATCTTGTTGGTAGAACTCAGCGAGATTGTTCGCCAAAAGGTATAGGCTTAGCGCAATAATAACTCCTAGCAATAGACTAAAACTTGCGGCTGTACTGTAGTCTCTTTTTGTGGGGTCATCCTCCTTTTGTATTATTGCTGAAGATAGGCCGAAGTCGCTAAATACTTGTGCTAATGCAACGAACACAAGCACCATTGCGACTAGCCCGAAGTCTTCGGGAGTCAAAAGCCTCGCTAAGACAATACCTATAGTAAAGTTAAAAGCTTGAGATACTATTTGTAAAAAACTAGTCCATTTTAAGGCGCTGACAGCACTCTTAGTCACTTTCTGTTGTCGACCCATTGGCTTTTTTTGCACTCGTTAGAAAATTTGGTGTATTCATATATCACTTGAAACACTACAAAACATGCCTGAATGTTTGCAGGCTATAAACGTAGTTTATATCGAATGCTCTATCATTGTGTTTCAAAACGCAAACACTATTAGTAACTGTTAGTCTGAAATACTGTTATGACAAAGCATAGTCATATTTGAACATGTCCAAATACTTTACAGTTGCTAACGTCAAATATTAATAAAAGATAAAAATCATTCAAAAACAAGTGTTTGTAAATTTGGCCTGCTTATTGCTTTGTTTCGGCAGGCTCTATATTTTAAGTTGTAAGGAATAATTATGAAATGTTTTAAGAGTACGGTGATAGCATTTATTGCTTTATTATCAGTAAGTGCAAATGCAGCTTTTATTGATTTTAATGACTACACAACGTCTAGTATCGCTAATCAGCATCTTTCCGGTGATGCAACCGCGAGTGCTGACGGCTCTACGTTGGAACTTGATGGAAATCTATGGGTGTATATCTCAGACACGTTCGAGATAGACCCAAGCACCGTACTGTATTTTACGTTAGATACTTTTGGCGCGGAAGCTGAGAATTATGGTATAGGCTTCAATAACTCTAATAATGTTGCTGCTAAAACTTTTTTCCAACTGGGTGGAACTCAACTGTCAAGACAAAATCAGATCGCTTCTTACACATTCGGTGACGGTGCCGTTGATTTTGCGATAGAGGTTGGTACATTCTTCACTGGAAGCTTTAAAAATCTAGTTTTCATTTTGGATGCTGACGAGGTTTCTGGAACTTCATCGTTATTTAGAAATGTTGAGCTTTGCTCAGACGGTGAATTTTGCGCCTCTACACTTGGTTCTGTAACAAGCGTTGATGAACCTTCACCCGGTATCATCCTAGCAATGTCAATCCTATTTCTAGTCGGTGGACGTAGAATTTTCAACTAATCAGCAGCTGTCAAATTTGAAAAAGCCCAGAAATTATTTTCGGGCTTTTTTTTAGAACAAATTGTCAACCTTTGAAGTTTTCTGAACCTATTGATTTCGAAAGTAAATTAGCATGATGATGCAACTTCTTTCTCTTCGTAGTTGGAGTGCAGAAATGTCAATCAAGTCTTTGCTTAAACTGCCCTTAAATTCTCCGAGTTAATAAATCTTACATTCAGAACTTTACAATCAACTATAGTAGTATTTTGATATTACTAAACGTTACTTTATCACTGTTAAGTGAACTTTCTACTTCGTCATTATCTAATACCAGCAGCAAATAGTTTACCTCACCAGTTATATACTCGCCGATGGGAAACGAAATTACGCTACTTGGAAGGCTAAACGCACTTTCAGCATTTACGCCCCAATCTTGAGAACCGCTGAGTTTTAAAACTCGGGAGCTAGTGAGGCTTTTATTAGTTTCAAAACCAATACCTACTATTTCAGGATTACCCTGAACACTCAAGGTTAGCTCGAGAACGGACCCTTTCATAAGTGTTAAATCGATTGGGAATATCCGCCAGTTGTTGCCTGTTAGCGTAACAGAGTTATTTCCCGCAATTTGGGTAGTTCCATACTTGTACTGCTTAGGAAGGCCTCTATGCCTTTCCCTATTGTCATAAGCGTTAAACTTCCAAACAGTTTCTTCTTCCTTAATCGAAGCATGTGAAGCTACATGTTTTGTGAAGTTTGGAATTACGTATTCGTCGGCTATGAACAGGTTAGGGGGGGCAGCTGCCTTTAATGAATCGATATAGGTTGCATCATCTGAATGCACGTGCTCTGTAATATTGTCGTAGTTAAATTCGTATCTGGCATCCATCATGTTTTGGTTGTAACACAAATCATTAGTGCTTGTGCTGCCTGTATACTTTTCTTTATCAAGTATGCAGTAGCCAACCGAGTTGCCCGTATTCCTTATGAAAAAGACATTGTTTTGCGACGTTATCCATATCGTTGAGTCTCCATTAACACGCGATGCTGCAATGCCATTGCGTTTTACATCAATAAAATTTTCAAAAATAAACGTTCTGCCTGCGGGCTTTGTTATTAGTCCACCGGCTTTTATTGCTGTCCATTCTTTTCCTGTTTCATCGCCCAGGTTGTGTATGTGGTTATGAAAAATAAAGCTGGGGCCCAACATGTTCGGTGCAATGCTAATACCTGCATAACCTTGCTCCATCTCATTGTCATAAACTAATACATTCTGTTGGCCGCCATCAATTTCTATTAAATCGTCATTGGCATAGGCTAGGTAATTACCATAAATCGCTGAATTTCTAACAAAACCACCAAGGCGTTCAAAGTTCTTGCGACCTTCTATTACATCATTAAATCTATGATTTTGAGAGCCGTAAAACTTATTGTTTCTTACTATAAATTCACCCCGGTAGTTGTCGCTATCGTGATATGCCCATACTTGAAGCGCATTGGCACCTTTCGGGTGCCCATTTCTCCAAGTATTCGCTGCCAAATTCGGACTATGAACTTCACACTCTTCTATAACAGCAATTCCACTGCGTTCTAAATAAATACCTGAGTCGTAATTTATAGGTGAGTTAGAGGTAGTGCTTGAATATGCAACGCCGTTTCGAATATCCACCGCTTTTCGGCCGAATTCAGACACATTGCACCCTTTAATCCATATGTGGTGAGCTTTTTTCGCAAAAATACCATATCGCTTTCCACCCTTTACCGTAAGGTTTTCAAGCATAATGTACGACTGGTTGCCAATATTGACTGCTGCTAATATATCGTCACCGACCTCAATAGTTTGACCGTCACCAATAATTTTTGCGTAGCCGTTTTCGTTACCCGAAATATTTAGAGCTTCTAAGTCAAGTTGGCCGCCTGAATAAATGTCTGACAAGTAATGGATGTTGTTAGGGTCAATTGGAGGTGAGTTTGGCTTTGTGGTAGTTGTGAATGTATGAATAGTACTATTACCACTGGCGTCTGCAACTTCTACCTCAATATCGTAGGTAGTATTTGCTTCAAGGTAAACGATGCTGCCAGCAAATGAGCCATAAATTGGCTCCCAAGTTAAGTTCAGCCCTTTCTTCCATTGTGTGTTGTCAGCGGCCATATAACGAACAGAGGCATAGCTGTCTTCATCATGTCCATGAATAACTAAGCCTATGGAGTTAATGAGTGGGGTCGCGGTAGTTGCAAACCCCGATGAGGAGGCAGTAAATGCAAGTGAGGGATCGAGGCCTGCTGCTATAGCCGCTTCGTAAATTTCATTCTTTTCCAACTGAGAATGCATAGAAACTAGTTTGATCCATTTGGCTGCATCCATAGGAAATAATGCAAATAGAGCAGTTGCTTGCTTTGAACTTAAACCGCCTAACTGAGTTGGTTTATGCTGTTCATCGCTATCTATTGCAAGTGATAGAATATCCTTCTCAAATAGTTGAGATATCTCTGTAGTATAAGTTTTAACGATAGATTTTGCTTTTTTCGGCCCTTTATAGTTTTTTAGAAGAAGTAATGCACTATTGTCATCGGTAAGGTTTGAAGATAAATAGCTATAAACTATTTCACCTGGCTGAGTATCATTTTTATAAGAAACCGCTTCATTGTTAATTGTTGCGCAAGAAGCAACGAAAAAACAAAGAGCTAGAATCAAATAGCGGTAAGTTCTCGGAAGTTTAACGTGAAAAATGTTCATTTAACGTTCCTGAATTTTGAGAATGAAGGGGGAGAAGAAAAACGTGTAACTATCTAAAGGGTAGTGGTTGTGGCTGAACGTAGCAAGGTTGGCGCTATCATTTGCGACAGATACATTATGCCTAATAGCTGGGTTTAATGTGTAACGCATTGCACCCTATTGCAACATAAGTTTAGCTATTTCGAAGTTTTTCAGTAATATTTGAAATTCATCGTGCTCTGATAGTACTACTCCTTTTTAAATCGTTATAAAATAAATAAAAGCTGGACGGGTGAACCAACCTGAGTGTTTAGTTTATATTTCCACTATATTTCCCGTCTTGGTAATTTCTAGCGCGATAAAGGTTTAAGAAGAAACAAGGAATGAATAGATGACTCACGTATGTGTAATCGGCACTAGAGGAGTACCCGGTTTTGTGGGGGGAGTTGAAACAATTTGTCAAAAGCTCTACCCATTAATGATTAGAGACAATCCGTCATATAAGATAACGCTCATCACCAGACTACCCTACAACAATCAAGATAGTTATCAATATGAGAAAGTCGACGTTAAAGTAATAAAAGCGCTTAAATTTTCTGGTTTTGAAACGTTTTTTCACACGTTTGTCGCTTTGTGTTATGCCCGTATCTTTATTCATCCGAAAATTATGCACCTTCATTGAATAGGACCAGGTTTTTTTAGTCTGCTTTCTCGCCTGCTAGGGTTTAAAACGGTTGTTACACACCATTCCCCCGATTACAAAAGACCAAAATGGAAGTGGTACGCAAAGCTAATTTTGAAGATGGGAGAGTTATCAACTGTTTTATTTGCTTCAAGGGTTATTTGCGTTAGTTCATCCGTAAAGGATGAGCTAGATATTCGCTTTCCGTTTTTCCTGCAAAAACGTGTAGTTATTCGTAATGCCGGCTCTCTTAACGAAGAGCCTATTCAAATAAATCAAGAAGAGTTGTTAAAGGAAATAGGCGTAGCGCCCCAAAAATATATACTTGCTGTCGGGAGGCTAGACGCCACAAAAGGGTTTGATAACCTTATTGACGCCTACTTAGCTTTGCAGTCAATGGAGTTTAAACTAGTAATTGTTGGCGATAATTACATCACTAATGATTTTGTAACGAATATTACTCGGCACCGAAGTGGCAGTATTATCTTTGCGGGTGCAATCATTGGTGCTAACTTGGCAGCAATTGCATGTTCCGGCCCATTCCGATCATCCATTTCGGTTCAAACCGATCAGCGATTTCGGTCTAATCCGATCGCTTATTTCGGCGTTATCCGATCAAAA